>ERZ840371.54-NODE-54-length-129229-cov-5.409401_pt1 | contig 129229 bp, 138 predicted proteins | sample MGYA00519937_ERZ840371 | MGnify/ENA primary metagenome ERZ840371 (study PRJEB31850, sample SAMEA3708873) | human gut metagenome | biome: human gut; feature: human-associated habitat; material: faeces | place: China | collected 2014 ... | reverse complement strand
ACAAATACTCCTATTCTCTGCACCAGGGTTACCTCCTATATCTTCTGAATGCACTCACTAATAACTGCTGTGGAAGTTCCGGATCTAATAATTCCGGAATTTCATCTGCTGACAAATACGCCTGTCCTCTTTGTCTGACTACCAGCTGTCTTGCTGCATCAATGATTCTACCTGGCTGTACATCTCTTGGACAGCGTTCTACACAGGCAAAACAGGAAAGACATTTCCATAACGACTTTGACTGAACCAACGCATCAATATTTTCATTAATCACATAAGATACAAACTGATGCGGTTTAATATCCATTTCATCAAATGCTGGACAGGATGCAGAACATTTTCCGCATTTCATACATTTTAAAGGATTGGCTCCGCTGATTTCTTTTATCTTTTCTGCCTGTTTTTTATTATCATTCATTTCCTGCCACCTCCCTCTTGGCTTCTTCTTTTACGCCAAGTGCTTCTGCTAAAAGCTCTGTAAAATAATAAACCGGAAGTGTCTGATTTCCATTTTTCTTTAAATTATAAAGGCAAAGTGGACAGGCTGTAATTAACATTTCTGCTCCAAACCCTTTTGCACTGTCTGTCACTTTTTTTGACATATTTTCTGCCATTCCACTTTGCCTTATATTCTAACTGTCTTGTCAGCTCATACCATGATACATCACTTATAGACTTTGCCAAACGGTGATTTTTTACCATGTTTTTTATCTGCAAATCTTCCGAAACTATCACTTGGTTTTCGCTGATAATCTCATGTGACATCTTGTGCAGATAATCTTTTCTGGTATTTGTTATTTTTTCATGGCATAATGCTATCTTTTTCTTTGTTTTGTAGTAATTTTGACTTCTTTTCTCTTTATGGGCTAACTGCCTTTGCAGTTTCACCAGTTTCTTTTCGTATTTTCTGATGATTTTTGGATTTTCGTATTTCTTTCCAGCAGAAGTAATACATAACTCCTTAATACCTAAATCTATTCCTGTATTTTGATTTATATGTGGCAGTTCCACGTGTTCTGTTTCCACTAAAATTGATACATAATATTTTCCACTCGGAACTTGTGATATCGTTGCCGATTTTATCTGTCCGATAAAATTTCTATGCAGTTTTGCTTTTATTCCTTTTAATTTAGGCAGTTTTACTCTATTGCACCCGAAATCTACTGTTATATTGCCATTCGTAAAATTTGTTGTATATGACTTATGATTATCGTGTTTACTCTTAAACTTCGGATAACCTGCGTGTTCCTTGAAAAACTTCTGGTATGCAGCATCCATGTTGTAAATCGCATTTGTCAGAGCAAATTTATCCACTTCTTTCAGCCATTCATATTCTTTCTTTAATTGTCTGTTGCAGTAATTGTTACAGTCGGTTTTACTAACTGATTTTTTCTCTTTCTCATATACTTCTTTCCGGTATGCCAGTGTCTGATTATATACAAAACGGCAACAGCCAAATGTTTTTGCAATCTGTATTTTCTGCTCATTATTAGGGTATATTCTGTATTTATATGCCTTTAACATCCACTGTCACCCTCTTTCTCAACCTTGATTTTCTATATATCTTTTCAGCATTTCTTCCGATACATTTCCTACACTACAGGCAAAATATCCATCTGTCCAAAAGGTATGTTCTTTCCAAAATTGTTTTCGTAAATATTGGGGATAACTTTTCCATATATGGTATGTTGTATAGCTCTTCATCAGGTTTACAATCTTACTAATAGACATTGTCGGTTCTGTCTCTATCATGTAATGAATATGGTCTTTATCTGTTTCCATATATCTGATAATAACACTGTGCCTTTGACATATCTCATATGAAAACTGCTTTATATCATCTGATATCTGTCTCGAAACCAGTAATTTCTTCCTATATTTGCAGACGAAAATAATGTGATATTGTAATAAGTATTTATGTCTGTTTTTAGATCTCCATGTTCCCATGCCATGAGTATACAATAATTTCTGATTTTTGGCTACCTTAACCCACCGTCTAAAGCCAGTGGGATTGCGGTAGCCCTATTTCAATGGGATTCTTGTTCCCGCAAAATCATTGATTGTTCGCACTGTATCATTCGAAAGTTCTGTAATTTAATAGGCTTCCAAAGCTTCTCCTTTGTTTTTATATTGTCTAATGCAGCTTTGTACCCATGCAATTTAATAGACTTCCAAAGCATTTATTTCAGATATTCCTTTCATGCCAATGCTTTGTACCCATGCAATTTAATAGACTTCCAAAGCCTCAACTACATCTTTTACACATAGGTTTCTGTGAGTGCTTTACGCGATTGCACAGGATCGCTGCCTCACACTCCGGCTGCAAAGTCAGCCGCATAAAAAATATATTAATCTATTTTCGGCTCGTGTGGCACATTAGCAACTACCCCTGTATCACTTACATACAATCCATCTGATTTATAATCTAAACCAATTGTATTATGCCTTATATTTTTCAGAAATACCGTAGTATTCTGCCGCACGATCCATTGTTTTCTTCGAAAATGAACCATTTTCCATAAATAGAGTGGACATTGCTACATTTCGCGCATGATTGAAATCCGCCGTGAATCCTTTTTTATAATTTGTATGGCTCTTACAGTCCGGATCAGCGCATACAAATTCCGTCCGCGAAATTTTCTGTTCTGGTGTCCAATTGCCACAAATGCTGCACACCTGCGCATTAAAACACGGATTGACGAGTCTAACCTCGATTCCATAATGTCCGGCTTTATATGTCGTGTACATTATGATTTTGCTGGCATATGAATTCCGCAAAATAAATTTATCTGTATTATATCCAGATAGATTTTCCATATTGATGTATTTTGCATTATTCTGCAATGCAAACTCCACGATTCTCTTACTTACCATATGGCAGTATGTTTCTGTAAAATTCTTTTCAGTTTTTGCTATACGGTTCAACGCCTGCATTTTCTTCTTGCGCCCATGCCCGCCGGAAGTTTCGCGCAATGCTGACTGAAGCCGGCGACTTCGCTCTTGGATCTGAAGTTTGTTGTCAAGCAGATCTCGCTCATCACCGATTGGCAGTCGGACGTATTGATCATTGTTTAAGGCGCATACCGCCGGTTGTACTAATCCAAGGGCAACTCCCACAACAGTATTCTTATCCAGCTCGTCCTTTTCCTCTTTCGGAATCTGTAAGGATAGGTTTAATACAATCTTGTTTTTGGAAATTTGGATACTGCTTCCACAATACGCATATTCTCCGGAATAAACCTTAAGAAGTGTTGCCATGAGCTTGTCCCGATTACGTCCATGCCCTAAATCGATTTGAAAACGGGCAATATGTGGCTTTCCATTACCGCCGTAGTCAAAATAGAGTTTACAGTCCTTAACATGCTCGCACAGTTCTTCGTAGGAATCATATTTATGTGAAAACCCCATAGCTGCCTTTGTTACTGTAAACGGAGAATCTTCCTTATAGAAAGGGAAACTAGCTCTGCCCTCTAAAGCGCCCTTATTGCAGCAATCCTGAATTTTACGTGTAAGCATTTGACTAAATCCTATTCCATACGATCCAAGGATATTGCCAATTTCTGTTTCATCAAAAAGACTTCCCTTACTGGAACCTTTTTTTCGGTATGCATACTGTAAAATCTGAGAGATGCGTTTATTTCGATCCCTGAAGTCCATAGCATATGCATGTTCTGCAATGAGTATTGACTTAACATACTCGATGATATAATTCTTTCTTGCTGCTTCTTCGCTCATCGCAGTGCGCACGAGTCCGTATGTATAATTATTGATTACTTTCTGAGTGATCTCGGGGTTATCAAGAAAAGCATCTAATTCCTTGTTTAAAATTTCGAGGCGAATTTTAGCATTCCGCTTAACTTCCTTATTTTTGCTTTCAAGTTGACTTTCGTAAAAACTGATTCGCTGTTCATAATCTTTAACAGTGAAATCATACACTCTTCTCTCCCACAGCAAAGAATCGCTTCTTTCTGGAATCAGAACACATTTTTTAGTAATCATTGTCATTTTCTCAGCCATCTATTCCCTCCGATATTATCGTTCGATTATTTATCAAGCTGGTGTTTAAAAATTTTGCTTTGTACCTATGCGATTTGATAGACTTCCAAAGCATTCACTTCCTACATTAGCTTCTCCTATTCGCTTTGTACCTATGTGATTTAATAGACTTCCAAAGCATATGGCTCATATGTTTTGGCACCTCTATAGCTTTGTACCTATGTGATTTAATAGACTTCCAAAGCATGGGGTTGATCCTGACAGGGTCACAAAGTGCTTTGTACCTATGTGATTTAATAGACTTCCAAAGCCTCAACTACACCTTTATACATAGGTTTCCGTGAGTGCTTTACGCGACCGCTTGGGATCACTGCCTCACGCTCCGGCTGCAAAGTCAGCCGTATATTAACCGCCGCATTCGGCGTCACCGCATTGCATCTGCTTCACTCTTCAAATATCGGATTTCTCCGATGGAATACTGTGGTGATCTGTGACAACTACCGTCATACCAAGATCCTTGGCATACGCGATTTCTTCAATCGCTGCAATACCATTATCGCAGGTAATGATCGTGTCGATCCCATCTGTATGTGCCTCTTCAATGATATTCCTATTTAATCCATATCCATCCTTAATACGATCCGGGACACGGATTGACACATCAGCGCCACACCTCTTCAATGCAGAATACAGTATATGACCAGATGCAACTCCATCTACATCATAGTCATTAACTACGCGGATTTTCTTTTTATATTCATCCATCTCTACCATTCAATGATATTTAAGTATAACGATACCATGTATTGTTTTGCGTCAATCAAAAGTCTCTTTCTTGACTTTTGAGTTATTATATGCTATTCTTAACCACGTAAGTTTTGGAAGATTAGGTTTAGTACCTTCAAATTTACGTGACTGTTGCCGGTGGATTATCCACCGGCATTTTTAATACTTGTATTTTCCGGTTTTATCAAAATCAGATTCCCCGATTTCAATGATGTCGTTTTCAGTTTCTCTCATAAATTTTTGATAATATGCTTCCCCATTTCGGGAGCATATTAATTCGTATAACTCCTTATCGGACAACTCTTTTCCATCTAAGAAATTATCAACTTTTTCATAATCAAGTTCGCCACTCTCGTCTTTAAAACCGGCATCATCAAATGATTTCCCGTATTTTTCCAAGAGTGCCGTATCATAAAGGGGGAAATCTGGATCGCTAATTATTCCTCTTCCGTCCAGCGCATCGAAAAGCTCCTTGAAACTTTCCGCTTCCTGCTCATATTCCACGAGTCCATTCACACTCGTTGCCTTCCATCTAATCATATTCCGTTCTCCTTCCTTTATTTGCAAGTTACGTCAACCCAGCAGTGGTACTGACCACACGGCAATCTATCTTGCCAATCCGAAAAATTTCGGTTGTGCGGGCAGTCAGAACAACAGTGACTGTTCTCCGGATTGCAATCAAAATCTTTGATTGCTTCGTTCTTGGCAACGTCCGGCTGGTTCAGCCGTTCTTCCGTTACCCAGCCAAGCCCCGCGTAAAAATACAGGGTCATTCCGTTTTCATTCTTGGTTTTCAGATTTTCCAGCTTCAGCATATTCTTCTCCTTTCGGCTCCTGTACTTGTTTTCTTGATCTGATATTATAATACTCTAATTTTAGAATATTGTCAAGCACATTTTTAATAATATTTTATTATTTCCTCGTCTGTCGGAATCACTTCCACCAGATCGCCCGGTTGACACTTGCACATTATACAGATCTTATTTAACGTCTCTAATGTGATGCTTTTTCCGGCTTTAATGTTTTGCGCTGTTTGAGCAGGCAACAATTTTTCGCGCTGTATGCGCGTCTGGTTATATCCATGCTCTTTTAATAAGGTAAATATATCTGTTTTGTATCTTATCACTTCCGTCACTCCTTTTTATATGATTTATTAAATAATAATACTTTATATATAGTAAAAAGTCAATTAAAAAATATTCTAATTTTTGAGTAATGTTCTATTGATATTATTCTATTTTTAGAATATATTACAACTATCAAAGCACAGGAAGGAAAACAGAATGAAAAAATTTGAATTTATAATAAATTCCTGTCTGTCGTGATAGCTAGATCACCAGTCCCATTTTTCATTTTTTGAAACAGATTTTAATTTCATTTTAATTTCGTGGAAATACTTCTGGATCTCTTTATCCCCCAAATCAAGCGTGTCCGAACATCCTCCAAAAAATGAATGTTTTCCTATCTCAAGGTTTTCAAGGAACTCAATCAGTGGGTCAACAGGTTCTGTGTTGGCCGGACGGACGGATGGCACATTTTTATTATCTCCTGGAACCGGAATCACAGGCGGTTCTTCCTTTTTTATTCTGCCAGAGTCCACCCGGTATTTTTCCAGTTCCCATTCCGGGACTTCCCTGACCATGAGTTCCCCGTTTTCGCTTGTGCTCCCATTCACGGGCATGAAAATATAATAATCTTCGATCCGGCTGTGCTTTTCCGCCTGTTTTGGCATCTGGACGTAAAATTCCGTGCTTCCGTCCTCTAACCGCCGGTACTTCCCCACAGCAGCATTCCTGATATCCCTTTTGCATACCTTTATCCCGAAATCCCGGTCCAGAAAATCATTTACCATTTTCCGGATTCTCCGTGCCCTGTCATACACCCCGAATTTTGATTCTGTCCTGTGCAGTTTGTCTACTGACATTTTTTTGTTCTTTTCACCATTCCCCCGGATTTTTTACCGGTCTGGATGTTTTGGGTTTTCTCCTGCTATAGTGTTGTGGCTGCCCGGTCACCCCGCTGCATACAGCAGCGGGATTTAGTGATTGGCTAATCCTACGGATTAGTAAATGCAGAACGCGGCACAGACGCCACAACCGTTGCCCGCGATGCCAGTGATGGAGCTGCCCGCGCCGACATAGCAGAAACCGTCGCTGCTGTCGTAGCTCGGGCTGCGGAGCCACCACCAATTATTTCCTGTAATTGTACGACTAGCCGTTGTTGTTGCGACATTCGCAAAATACTGATACTGGAACGTTGCTGATGCTTCTGATGCCGTACAGTACGATCCATTTCCGTTTCCTGTACCACCAAACACTTCCTTTCCTGATAAAAGGAATACGGAATCTCCGGTAGTCTGGTTTCCACCACCAGATGTACCGGTTATCTTCTGAACCGGACCGATAACTTTTCTCGTGGCTTCTGGCAGTCTATTGTAGTAATCCGTCATTGTGGACGATCTCATCCGTGATGACGCCCATCCGCCTGAGTTTGTGTTAGTGCCATTCATCGATGCTGCTGCGGTTCCATATGGTGTAGCTGATGCATTTGTAGCTACTGGCTGGTTGTTTCCCTTACCGGCTGCAGCGCCTAAAGGCATAACCGTGAGTACGTTGCCATAACTATTTGATGGAAGAAGATTTCCGTTTCCGTCCGAAGGCTTATCCTGGTCAATACCGATGATCGTGTATGTGTAACCTGTACCACCATTAAAGGTATCCCCGACTTTTGCGAGCTGGTTAATAACACCTGCTTTACATGCTGCCTGCACATCTGCCATAGTCATCTGCTGCAGATCGCCAAACAGCTGCTGTCTCTTAGCCGCACCATTTAATGTTACCCCTGCAGATAAATTCAATTGATTTCCACTTGATAATATATATGGATAGTCAATGGTATAATTACCATTCGCGTATGCTGTCATAGACGCTTCGTAGTGTCCGTTTGCCGCCTTGAATGTTGCTGTCTGGACTGGTGTGCCGTTAGCATCTTTTAATGTTACAGTTTTTCCGTTGTATGCGCTGTTGTTGCTATCAACCCATACAGTTAAATCGCTTATATATGGCAGAAGCTGATGTTCCTGCCCGGTTGCACCAAGGTTTATGGATTCTGCCACCGAACCATATCTTAATGTACAGTTTCCATTAAAATTGCTGTAGATGTTTGTTACATATTTATTCAGCTTCTTATCCAGATGCAACTTACCGGTTGCGACCTGGTTCCCGGATGCAGAAGTTAAAGTAAGTTCGCACCCTTCATATCTGGTATCCGCACTCTGGATGTAACAGTACAGGGAATACGCACTGTTTTGTCCATGGATTTCTTCTACGGATGTCTGCAGCGCAACCATTTGCTTTTCAATGTAGTTTATTTTTGCATGCGCGCTTGAATTTTCGAAATTTCCCGTTACAGTATCTGTCTTTGCACCGATCAGCTTCTGAAGGACAGACGAAAGGTTATCATTAACTGTTGCGCTTACCGGGACCTGTCCCCAAATCAAAGCGAATACGACCATCATGGCAACAATTTTTACCTTGGACTTAAACCACGTTGGCATCTGTTTCTTCTTTTCCCGTGGCAAATCTGCCGATTTCGAATTTTTCTTGTCAAAAATCATACGGTTTTCTCCTTTTCTCAACTATTTGTGTTATCAAGATTTTTATTATGAAATTTGACAAGGCTAAATAAATATAAAAAGTTAATAGATGCAGAAAGCCGGAAATACACAATAGCTGTATTTATAATCCGTGTAATTTCCAATTTTGCCATTGTCTACATTAACACAGTGAGCTATTTCGTAATATGTCGGACTTCTAAGCCAGTATGTACCGTACACATTTCTGCTTGATAAAGTTGTGGCTATGTCTGCGAAATACTGGTATTGAAATGTTTTATCCATTTCATTTTGCGTACAGGGTACTTTGCTTGCATATGCGCCATCCCCTTTTTCTCCAAACACCTCTTTCCCGGATAACAGAAAACATTTATCACCTGTTATGGAATTGGCCAATCCATCATTTTTGCCATTATATATTCCAGTAACCTTCTGAACATAACCAATGACTTCTTGTGTTTCTGTCGGTAACTTTGCAAGATACTGTGGCATTGTTGTAACACGCATACGTGTATTTTTCCATTCTGCACAATATCCATCACCTTTATACATTACTTCTGTATCTGTTCCATAGGGTGTTTTTTCGGCATTCATTGTTACCGGCTGCCTATTTCCAGCTCCTGCCGCTGCGCCCAATGGCATCAGCGTAAGCACATCACCGTAACTTTCTGTTGGTAAAAGATTGCCATCCGCATCAGAAGGCTTGTCTTGATTTATACCAATAACCGTATATGTGTAAGTACCATCGCTTACGGTATCGCCTACATGCGCAACGTTATTAATGATCCCAGCCTTACAAGCCTGCTGGATTTCAGACATGTTCATGTGTACAATGTCGCCCATCAGTTGCTGTTTTACTGTTCCGGTAACGTTTACATTCCATGTAAGATCAAGTCTTTTCCCACTTGGCAAATAATATGGATAGGCAATTGTGTAACTTCCTTTTACGAGTGAGAGGAAATCCACCTCAAAATGCCCGTTTCTGGCAACAAAATATCCAGTCTGGCTTTGTCCCTTTGCATTGGTTACCGTAACTGTCTGTCCAGCATATGTGCCACTGTTGCTGTCCACCCAGAGGGTAAGGCTGCCTACATACGGCCGGATCATCCCGGATACAGAACTTCTTACAGAGTCTATATCCGTTTTCATCCGGTTCAGTTTGGCATTGGTCGTTGCTGTTCCAAAGTCTCCGGAAACCACATCGTTAAGTTTTCCAAGAATGCTTATGTCACTGCCTGCCAGGTTATCTGTCACATTTGCTGTTGCCGGATATGTTCCGACAAATGTTGCAATCGCAAGCATTACAGCTATGGCTGTCACATATATTTTTCTGGTTTTTCTATTTTGTTTTTTCTTTTCTGTATGATCTGCTTTTCTCATATGCTAACCTCACTTTGAATCAAGAACCGTCTGTAATGTTTGCAAATCTCCCTTTAATGCCGTTATCTGGCTTTCGAGGTAATTGATTTTTGCATTTGTTACAGCATCTTCATAAGAACCTGTTACCTGCGCATTCTTTGCTCCAAGCAATGACTGGATGGAACTTGAAATGTTATCCGTAACCTGTGCCGTCACAGGAATTGTATTCCAGACGGTGTTCCAGACAAAAGCGAAAATGATGCATACGAGCAGCAATTTAGCCTTATCAAATAATTTTTTTCTTATTAAATTGTTAGCCCTGCCGGACTCTTGTCTTTCAGTTAGGTTTTTACCCCCCCCGAAAGCATATTTAATATAATTTTTAGACATTATATCGTGTCTCCTTTCAGTAAGGCTTACACGATCATACAGATATAGAATAAATACTTAAGACTTAATAAATACAAAAAGCAGGGAAAACGCAACTTGCCACGCTTACAGAAGTGCTGCCACTTGTGCCTTTATTAACTATTCCGAAAACAAATCCATATTGGTTACCTGGACTTCGAAGCCACCAACTATTTTCTAAATTACGGCTTTTCGTTGATGTTGCAATGTCTGAAAAATACTGATACTGGAACGTTGCATCTTCTTCATTTTTTGTACACCATTTTCCTGTTCCAAACACTTCTTTTTCTGAAAGAAGAAAGCATTTATCTCCTGTCGCAGAAACTTTTCCACCACTCGTATCACCATTGTATGTTCCTGTCACCTTCTGCACATAACCAATAACTTTCTGTGTTTCTTGTGGCAGTCTTGCGATATACTGCGGTATGGTTGAACTTCTCATTAGGCAGGATTCCCATTTTACATTGGTGGTACCGCCACTGCTTATCTGTGCACAACTAATTCCCCACGGTGTTGCATTCATATTCGCTGTAACTGGCTGTCCGTTTCCTTCTCCTTCTGATGCTCCAAGTGCCATCAGCGTAAGAACATCTCCATAGCTGTTTTCCGGTAACAGATTTCCACTTTCATCAGATGGTTTATCCTGATTGATACCTATAATTGTATATGTATAGGTACCGTCACTTATGGTATCTCCTACATGTGCCATTTGATGAATTACTCCTGCTTTACACATGTTCTGTATCTCAGCCATAGACATCTGAAAAATATTTCCATATAACTGTTTTCTGTTCTCTCCCGCATTTAATGTGGATGATATGGAAAATTTCATGGTTTTACCTGATACAATGTAGGGATAAGATATGGTATAGCTTCCTCTTAGGATGTTACCAAAATCTGCTTCATAGTGTCCGTTGCGAGCCACATAACCAGCCGTCTTCACTTTTCCTTTGCTGTCAGTAATAGACACCTGCATTCCGTTATATGCCGTGTTTGAATCATTTACCCATACCGTTAAACTACTCATATATGGGGAAATCAGCTGATCAAGAGATGTATTAACTGTATCCACATCCGTTTTCATCTGATTAAGTTTTCCATTCGTGGAGCTTTTCTCAAATGTACCACTCAGCTTATCATCCACATGACCCAGAATAGCAGCCACACAGTTTTGAATGTTATCAGTGACACTGGCATCTGCCGGTACCTGATTAAAGAGAATTATTGCAACGAGAAATGCTGCTATAATTCCAATATTCCATTTATGTTTCTTCAAACCAGTCTTTTTCATATACACACCGCCTTACTTTGACTCAATAATCTGTTTAAGGGCATCTACTTTATCCTGCAATTCCACTATCCTCTTTTCCAGATAGTTTATCTTTGCATTGGCCGGAGCCGAACTGTAAGCAGATTCATCCGTAAGCATTTCTCTCGATCCAAGCAGTTGTTTGATCGGACCGGAAAGATTATCTGTCACATTGGCCGCAATAGGCGTTGTGCCTACCAATACCCCAAAAGCGGTGTATAGAATGAATTGTTTTATTTTTGTATGATCGTGCAATATTATGTTTTTAGGTTTCTTTGATTGAGACTTTATCTCGGAGGGTATTTTACCCCCCCCCCGAAATATTCGTTATATTTTTTAGACATGCTATCGTGTCCCCTTTCATTTAAGGCATACACGATCATACATAAAAGAGATATGATTTAATAGATACAGAATACAGGTAAAATTGGCTTTTTTTTCGGATATGTATATCCATATCCGCTTTCAGGGTCAGAGCCATAACCCACTAATCCGCAGTTTCCAATCCGACAGTTTAAGGTATCTATATAAATACAACCGTTTATCGTGAATGGTGATCTTAACCATGACCCAATCTGGTACCGATCATTGTCTGATTTCGCAATATCTGAAAAATACTGATACTGGAAAGTGTTTTCATACTCTTCAATTGGAGATGATTCCTGAAAACCGGTTAATTCCTTGACAGATAAAATAAAACATTTATCCCCTGTCACAATGTTTTCGGCGATTTTGTAGTTATCTGTTACTTTAAGATAATGTCCTGTGCTTTTTTTCACATAACCGATTACATTCTGTGTTTCCTGCGGTAACTGATTCAAATATTCTTTCAGCGTATTCAGACGTATCGTACTTTTAGACCAATCTGTAGTTCCTGGACTTGCCGTAACCGGATATGGTGTTTTATCATAATTCATTTTTATGGCTGTGCCATTACATTTTCCAACCGCCGCTCCCATGGGCATAACTGTCAACACATTCTTGTACTTGCTTCGATCAAGTGGATTTCCGTTTTCATCACATGGTGTATCCTGGTCAATCCCAATGATGGTATATGTATAAGATCCGTCACTAAACGTATCTCCTACACTTGCCATATCATTTATAACTCCATCTTTGCACGCCTGTTGTATTTCCGACATACTCATCTGGAATAGATCACCATATAGCTGTCTTAAAACATCCTGGCCACTGATCGTTACATTTGTTTTCAGATGTAATATGCCGCCGTTTCCAGTTTTGAAAGAATAATCAACCTGATATGCGCCGTCTGCCAGTTTTGGAAATTCTGCTTCATAACGCCCGTTATGGCTATACATTTGACATTTCCTGACAGTCACGCTATCTTTTGTCAGCGTTATTGTTTTTCCATTGTAATATTCATCGTGAGAATTAACCCATACTGTAAGTTTTGAGCTACAGTTTTGAATTAGATAATCAATGTTTTCCTGTATGGAACCAAAACTGTTCTTCAGGGAATTTAATTTGGCATTAGTAGTTGCTGCTTCATAAGTAGTTGCCACAACATCATCTGTCTGCCCAATTGTCGATACGAGCCTGTTCTCCTGTCTGTTTGCATTAGACTGTACATTAGATGCAAAAACCGGAATGCTGCAGATCAGTATAGACGAAATAACCAAAGATACAATTTTTCTTAATATCCCGCCATTTTTCATGTGAATCCACCTACTTTCCCAATGCTGTCCGCAATTCATTTACAGAATTTTGAAGCGTTGTAACCTGCTTCTGCAAACTATTAAGTTTTGCATTTGTAGATGAAGATTCGTAAGATCCTGTTACCTGTGCATCGACCGGCCCAAGCAGTGCCTGAGCTACAGTCTGTAAATTGTCATTCACAGCAGCACCTACGGGAGAAGTCCCCCATAGCAGAGCAAAAATAATGCAAAAAGCAAATGTTCTGATTTTTTCTGTATGATCGTGTATTAAGTTTTTATGTGATTTTGATTGAGATTTTATCTCGGAGGGGATTTTACCCCCCCCCCGAAATATTTGATATATTTTTTAGACATAGTATCGTGTCTCCCTTCATTTAAGGCATACACGATCATAAAAATGGGATAAAGATATCAGTAAATGCAGAATGCGGCAGAGACACCACCACTCATGCCCGCGTCTCCATAGCTGGAGCTGCCCGTGCTGACAAAGCAGAAACCGTCGCTGTTGTAGCAGCACGGGCTGCGGAGCCACCACCGTTGAGTGGCTGAACTGTTAATGTTTCGGCTTGCAGGTGTTGTTGCAATGCTCTGGAAATACTGGTATTGAAATGTAGCACTTGCCTCATTTGCTGTACAGTATGATCCATTGCCAGTACCACTTCCACCGAAGATCTCTTTACCAGAAAGCAGGAAACATTTATCTCCTGTTACAGAATTGCTTCCACCACTGGTACTTCTATTATAAGTTCCGGTAACTTTCTGAACATAACCAATGGCATTCTGTGTAGCCTGCGGCAGCTTTGCAAGGTACTGTGGCATTTTGGTGCTTCTCATCTGTGATGATGCCCAGCTTCCATCGTTTGAATTAGCGTTGTTCATTGATGCATAATTTACACCCCACGGAGTCGCACTGGCATTCATTGTTACCGGCTGACCGTTTGTTGCCCCTTTTGGTGCTCCAAGTGGCATAACGGTAAGTACATCACCGTACTGGCTCTTATTTAATACATTGCCGCTTGCATCACTTGGCTTATCCTGGTTGATACCGATGATTGTATATGTATAAGTTCCATCGGAGAATGTATCACCCACTTTTGCAATACTTGTAATGGCACCGGCTTTACAACATGCCTGGATATCTGCTATCGTCATCTGCTGCAGATCGCCAAACAGCTGCTGTCTCTTCGCTGATCCGTTTAAAGTAACACCGGTGGTAAGATTTAAGATCTTGCTGCTTGCCACATATGGGTACGCAATGGTGTAGTTACCATTTGCATACGCGGTCATTGTTGCTTCATAGTGGCCATTTACCAGTTTCAGCTCTGCACTCTGTACAGTACCGCCACCGCTGTCTTTTAAGACTACACTTCTGCCGGCATAGGCACTGTTGTTGCTGTCGATCCATACCGTAAGGTCACTTATGTACGGTTTTAACTGGTGCTCCTGACCGGTCGCACCAAGGTTGATGCTCTCTTTTACCGATCCATACTGCAGTGTACAGTTCCCGTTAAAGTTACTGTAGATGTTCGCAACATACTTATTCAGCTTTTTATCCAGATGCAGGTTTCCGGTTGCTACCTGGTTCCCAGATCCGGATGTAAGTGTAAGCTCGCATCCCTCGTACCGGGTATCTGCGCTTTGGATGAAACAGTAAAGCGAATAGGCACTGTTCTGCCCCTTGATCTGTTCCACAGAGGACTGCAGGGCAACCATCTGTTTCTCCATGTAATTGATTTTGGCATTTGTGCTTGCACCTTCAAATGAATCCGCAACGGTATCTTCTCTTATACCAAGGATTCTCTGGATCACAGACGGCATGTTGTCAGTGACACTTCCAGATACCGGAACCTGTCCCCAGATCAGAGCGAATACGACAAGTAATGTAACTGTCCTTATCCATCCCTTATGATCGTATATTAAGTTTTTAGGTTTGTGTTTGTAATTATCGTGTTCTGTCCCTTGCTTTGGAGGATCTGATTTTACCCCCCCCCGAAAATTTTCGAAACTTTTATAAATAAATGTTTCATTTCCGGCTCCTTTCTTTTTAATGCGTATGTTATGGAATTTATAAAACAAATTCCGGGCTTCTCAGTTGTTGAATTGTAATTTTTAAATTAACATCTATTAACTTGTTAACATTTGTTAATAACTTAAAAAATGTCTGTTTCCATATCTTACAGTTTTTGTGATCCTGCTTTCCCAATACTGTGCTTAGTTAGCAGGACCACGGTGTTTATATGGTTTGTATGGATTGGTGTAAAAATTATTTTTACAATAGTTACTTTCCGATCTTCCCGGACTGACCTCCACAGTAAAGCCAGATGTCTTTTTTAAAAATGCGCCTGCTTTAATTTTTTTCTCCTATGGTAAAAAGACTGATCCAGGATTCCACTGCTTCTTTTTTCTCGCGGTGAATTGTGTAAGATTACACACCTGTAATCATACACTGGAAGTCCTGTACTCCCTTTCTTCCGATAATACTCTGATGTTCAAATGTCCTTATTTCCTCACGGAACCCCATATAACTGCAGACTTCATTTTCAGGAGAAATTTATGTTAAAATCCGGCAGAACCTGATTTTCATGTTGTCGCTCTGCTGGATTATAACCGTATGTTAGATATACAGCATCTTATGCCCGGTGTTCCCTGATGCATCCCGCGCGTACAAGAAAATATGGGTCACATGGTGCTCCACCACGTCTCCGTGAATAAAAATATGGGTCACACGGTGTTTCAATAAATGGAACGCATTTACCGTAACGTACAAAATCCATATGCGTATTTGTTACACACGCTTTGCAGATTTCATTGTAGTCAGCCTTGGATACATCTTTTACCAGATATCTTTCCTCGCTTCCCATTTCACAAATAAGGATACCATGAACTGCATCCTCCCCTTTGTTTTCTGTGTATTCCAGTCGGGATGCCTCGATAATTGACAGGTTTCCACCGTCCATTTGGACTAAAACTCTCATAATTTTTCTGTTCCTTTCTACTACACTGCCTGTTGCTTACTGTTCTGACTCAACATGGATGGAATCAATTGTAATATTCCCGGCCAGTGCAGCTGCCTTGTAATCCGCATCTACATAGATGTACAGATATCCACTGCCCTGTTCATAGCTGCAGACTATATCCGGGGTCGATGCACCATACTGTATGGTGATGTTGCTTGTCGGCTTTATATTGGTCAGCCCCACAAGGTTTCCATCAATTTTCCACCGGATGCCGCCGGCATGTGTTCCACCGGTTACATTCTCGTACCGCACCGTTTTATCTGCATTTGATCCCGTACTGTTCATAAGCAAAATATTGTCTGCCCACTGGTCTGTATCATCAACCTTCTTGGATACCTCTGTAATTTTCTGCCACAGTGTAGCAATCTTTGCAAAAATTGTATCGCCTTTTACATCAGCCGCGTCTGAGGAATCCCCCATTGTCTTTTTAATGGCATTATCCGCATTCTGACGGGCAGTGGTTTCATTTTTTATGGATTTTGTTACATCGGAAAGATTTGTGGTAAGTCCTGCCACCCCGTTCTTAAGCGTTGTGATGTCTGTTCCATCCTGTTTCAGCTGATCATCCAGTGTTTTGATCGTGGCTTTTACATTTGCAATTTTCTGCTGCGTGTCAGCGTCAAGACTGCTGATATCTCCGGATAACGTCTGGTTCAGCTGGTCAAGGGCAGCCTGCAGATCTGTTTTTGCCTGAGCGAGAGCCTGTTTATTCTCCGCACTGGCATCATCCGTATATTTCTTCTGTGCCGCCTCAACCTCGGACATCTTATCATTTACATTCTTGATCTGGTCATTGATACTGTCACCAAGTTCTTTCTTTGTCTGGTCAATCTGGTCTTTTCTGTCCTGTATCTCCTTATCAATGGCTTTCTGCAGTGCATCAGTAAGGGAAGTTGTGCTTCCGGACAGCTGGGTGATCTTCTCGTCGAGCGAACTGTCACCGGCATTAAGTGCATCCAGTGCATCTGCGATCTGCTGGTTGATATCTGCAACTTTCTTCTGCGTTGCATTATCCAGTCCATCCACAGTGTCAGACAGGGAATCAAGGTTGCCTTTATATGCATTAAGGGAATCCTGCAGGGCCTGTTTTGCATCCTCAAGTGCAGTCCGGTTTGCCTCTGACTGATCATCGGCATATGCCTGGCTTGCTTTCTTGTAGGCATCGAGCTTGTCCTGCACATCCGACATATTATCGCTTATAGTCCCCTTAATATCTGTGATGGCAGATTCCCGTTTCTGGCTCTCAGCGTTTAGCGCTTCCTGCAGTGTTGTGATGTTATCTCCATTTGCATCAATCGTCTGTGAAAGGGATGCACACTCATCGGAAAGGCTTTTAAAGTTCTCCCCGATAATGTTCTCAATCTGTGTCACAGCATAGCTGAGCTGGTTGATTGCTTTCGTATACTCCTTCTCATTTCCGGAAAGGACACCGACGAACTGTGCTATCGTCATATCAGAAGTATCAACAACTTCCGCTCTGTCAATGGAACCTTTCTTTGCGGTGATCCGGCGCAGGAAAGCATTTTTTACGTTGATCTTCCCACCAAGGTCGTCCGCATTCTGATTGATCTGTTTGATCTGATCATTGATATTGGTTACGGACTGCTGTACAGTTGCCATCTTGTTATCAAGGTTTGAGCTTGATTCCTTCTGTGAATCCTTGATCTGACTGCTTAAAGAAGTAATCTGTGACTGCATACTGTTAATATTGGAAGTTATGGAACTCACAGAATCCTTAACACCTTTGATATCACTTGCCACTGATTCTGCCGCTTTCTTGGCAGAGCTGCTTTCAATCTCACTAATCTCTGCAGATGTAAAATAGTCGGTTCCCTTTACCGGTGTCTTTACATTTTTCTCTACCTGCTTAATAATGTCATTCTGAATTTTTGTAAGTTCCTTCTCTTTCACCACGGTATCCGTATTCTTTAGTACATCTTTTACCGTTTTGGTGACGTTGAGCTGCTTTGTGATCTGCTCTATCGTCTGCGGGGAAAGTGTTACATCATTTCCTTTGATGTATTTTGTTATGGTATTCTGCAGGCTGCTCTGGATATTCTTCTCAACTGTGTTCTGAATGGCAGCCACATCATCATCGGATATTTTGGAAACATCTGTATTTCCGACTGCACCTTTCACAGCCGATTTGATCATTCCCTTGACCTCGGAACGCTGTCCTTCGGAAAGTGAGTCCATACTGTAAGATCCTTCTGCTGCAACAGCCTTTTCCACAGTCTGCTTCACATTTTTGGTAACCTGCTTAACAAGTTCCTTTTTTGTTGCCTCCGGAATGTTGTCTTTGATATGATCACTTACAGCCTGTTCGATCAGATCAGATGATACATAGTCACCTACCTTCTCTGATATAACCTTTTCCGCAATCTGCCCGGTCACATCGTCATTCATCTGATCAGTAACTTGATCAGACACCTTGTCTACGAATGCTTCTGCAAGAACAGCTTTCTGTCCCGTATTCTGACCGATTATAAAAGTCACCAGTATTACCACGGCAAGGGACAAGGTAATGCATCCACCTATCAGGACATTTTTTGTTTTCCTTTTCATTTCCCGTTTTCCTCCTATTTATTTACATCCAATCTGTTATCGCCGGTTTCATAGGATATGGATACACCTTCCTGTGCATTGTATATAAATACGCTGAAACAAATACCTTTTCCATTATCCTCCACGGATTCCGCTTCCATCATAACTCCATATGTAAGCAGATCTTCTCCTTCATATAAAGGAGTGACTTTGTAAAGAACATGGTTTCCTGTTCGTTCAATATATTGAACGGTTTTTGTTTCAAATGTAAGCATCCCATCTCCTATTTTTAGAGCATCATTACCAGAATTAAGCTGTCTTGTTCCAGTAATCAAATTTTGGGGATTTGCGTTTTCCCCTGACAGGCAATATGCGATCAGGTGGCATCTGTTATATAAATAGTTTCCCTCTACCACTCCCGCATATTTGTTCTGTATCCAGCCAGATGGCTTTACCATCCCAATTTCACCACGCTCTTCCTCTGGCAAAGACTCTTTTCCAATACATGCATATGCCGTGCCGGTTCTTCCAAGTTTATCAAGTTTACTAAACCTTTTAAAAGTGCCTTTTGATGCATCTGAAAGATCTAAATCCGGAATATTCTTATTTAAGATACAATAGGATTCCCCAGAATATGCTGGAATTTCATCTATGATCACATTCCCTTTTGTGTCTTTAAGGGAATGTACATATGCATCCTTCTTTTTTGAGGTTGCATTGGTGGAAACCTTTCCTGTCCCATTGGCAACTTTATCCACCACATCTTTTATCGTTTCCTTAATCGATGCGTGATTTTTTTGACCACCGGTATTACTGTATTCAGAGGCTTTTTCCTTTAAAGAATCCGTCTGGTTTTCTACAGATTTCTTTATGTGGCCGGCAACCTTTTCTATGCTGTCTGTTATTCCAATATCCTCATCCTGATCCTTGGAAATAGTAACATCCTGCGGACCGGAAGATACCCATGGATAATCAATATCAGCATCGCCATATTGGGATATTGCGGCCATAATAACCAGTATTGCAAGGGATACGGCCGTCAGACGAACTTTTCTTTTCCTAAAAAAGCTAAAAATATTCCTGCTCCTTTCTGTATACAGACTGCCGCAGCCTTCTGGCCGATAACATGTACTCACTCCTTTCCCGGCATCGCGCCATGTTAGTCATAAATATAGTTAAAATGTCAAGCACGAAAAGAGCAGTTCGAAAATAAAAAGCATGGTCTTAAAATGCACCATGCCTTTTTGTCAAAATTCAAGAAAAATAAGATAATCTTGATTAGCTTTTATAATTTTTTCAGTAACACTTATTCTTCGTCCAAATGTTTTAAATTCACCTGGTCCTGTTGAGGTATGCAGTCCATTAGTCTTCCCGAGATAATCACCAAAACTTTTTGCATAAATAGTAACCAATTCTGGGAATGTCTTGTCCGGCCATGTTATATCCATTCTGCTTATCTTTCTCCAACAGGGGCGAATTTTAATGGATATAAGCTTTTTACATCGAAAAAGCAAAAAGGAATCAACCGGAAAACCACACATAAGATCTGGTTCTATCTGCATCTGATAATAACTCCCACTATGCGTCTCTCTTACGATAAATTGTTCTAATTTTCTGTAGACAACTTTTGAGGTCTCTCTCCGGCAAATTTTTTTGCCACATATTTCCACAGTTCCACGATCTATATCAATTCTCATTTCTTTGTTTTTTCCTCTTTTCCCTTAAAAGCTTTTTCCGATCATGTCTGTTTATGTACTCGAGAATTTCCCTAACAGACCATTCAACGGTAAACTGCTTGTGATAATATTCTGCCTGGTTCATCCGAAATTCATAATTTTTATGGTACAAAGTAACCTTTCCACTTGTTTTAGGCTTGAAATACCATTTTCCCGCATCGGTTGTAATGTAAATATTTCCATTTTTCTCCTCACATCCCATTCTATATTTTTGTCCAAAAGTAACAGCCTGTGAAAAGAGATGATCGAACTCTTCATTCTGTACCTTTATTTCAATATCTTTATCCAGCTGCCCTGATTTATCATATTCTTCCATTGAATTGAAAAAACTGTTCTCGTTTTTATTATTTTCTGATTTAATTTCTATAGTTTTATCCTTGTTTTCAGTTTGTTTGCCATATGTATCATTGTTGCACTTGTCTTTTGTAATTCTCTGATTTGTCTTTCCCAGAGATTCACCAAAACATTTTTTTACTTTTTTGTTTTTCATTTCATTGATATAATCATCTAAAAGTATACGAATTAATCCCATATCACGTTTTCTCCATTTCTTTAGTAAAGAATAGTCACAAACACAGATAAAAAGTCAACCCAATTTAGCAAAATCTCATTGCATTATAAAAAAATAATGATATAATGTAGATATAACTTTTTATAATTTTTAACAGAAAACAACGTTTTCTGTGTTTATGGGTCTGATCCTCTGCGTTTATTGTGCAGGGGTTTTTTATTTCTCAGATCCTATTTTTTACGGGTCTATTGATGATCCGGGAATGGAGGTTTTTATGAGCAACAAAGTTGATGTAATAGCATTTATGCTTATTACTTACGGGTCCCTTTTTTGTGGCTGGGGCCTGGACGTTACATGTAGGAAAATGATGGGCTTCGCAAAAAAGAAAGTCCAAGCCCTATATGCCACAAAGCAAAAACGCGAATTCTATCGTTCGCAGATGAAACTGCTTCGTAGGCAAAAGAAAGAACTCCAGAAAAAAAATCTGGCATCTATTCTTTGGGCAGTTTTAAAGGGATAGGTTTATACCTATCCCTTAATTCTTTTATATTCTTATATAATTTTTATAATAAGTTTTGTATCATTAAGCATTTATTTTGTATTATTTTTGTATTTATCAATATATTGTTCCATACGGGTCCATTCATAGCTTCCCCACATTTGTTCACATATGTGAATGGTTCTCCTCATTGCTTCTACGGATTTCTTCCAGGTCTTTAAATCCATATTAAAAGTATCTTCTTTATGGTTAATCATTTTTTTAAGATCCGGAATGATACCATTACAAAACGTATAAAAATTTTGTATTTCAATTGAAATTGGGTAGTTTTTAGCCGTGTTACACTTAATTTTTATCTGGTAAACCGGACATCTTCCGTCTTCTCCTCTTTGTCTTACCTGAGACTTAAATCCGGAATCATATATTGAAAATATATCGCCATTTAAAACAGGTGAGCCGATCAGCTTCCCCTCTTCAAATAATTCTATTGCATTTTTAATCGCCTCATATTGTTTTTGGTTGTTCTTATATTGTCCAATGCGATCTGCTAGCCAGTTCTCACTATTTTTCAATTGCACAAGATTATCGGGATTTTCCTGCAATACCTGTGCAGGACTTTTCCCTTTAAACTTTCCAAACTCAATCAACACGTTATATGCCACCTGACTCGACGGATCATCTTTGGTGTTGCTATTTCCTTTATGACGACATTTTAAAATTTGATCAAAAGCATACCTTGTTTCCTCTTCTATTTCATAAAAATCAGCAAGCGGAATATTTGCATTACAAAAGGTGCTGGATGCACCATCCACTATAGTTACAAGAAAACGTGATTCATCTGAAAATATCCCCAAGGGATTCGGAAGATGAATAATTCCATCTTTGGAAACTTCCCCATCTTCCCTTTGTTTGAAAAGATACTGTTCTAATGAGTACATCTTTCTGGAATCAGCAATGGATGTAAATTCATGTACAATCTCCCGCGGATGGTCTATTTTATATTTCATTTGTCTAACCTCCTACAATTTAGTTAAATCAAATAATGTATATTGGCCAGTTACACTTTTGTTTTTCCCCACATTTGGATCAATCATAGAAAGATATAATTTAGGTGTCACATTTACCGCTACATTAGGTTTTTTCTTCTTTTTCATTGCTAATTTAGAAGCTGCAACCTTCTTTCTTTTCTTTATCCCCTTCTCCTGAAGGACTTTGTTGCATTTTTTGATTGCACTTTTAATCAAATTATCAGGTATTTCATATTCAATGTAATGCTTTTCACCTTCATAATCAAGATAATAAAGAGAAAGCCCATTTTCCTTCTTAATATAATAATTTTTATTAAGGATTCCATAATTATACTGAAAGCCGAAGCAATCAGGCTCATAATTTTCCTTATCTATGTTTTTTGCTACTGCAACTACCATTTCTGGCAAATTTTTAACCTTCATCCAAAACGATACTTCATTCTTTTCTTTATCAATTTTAAAATTGTCTACTCCCGTTATTACAACCGTACTTACCATATTTATTCCCCCTTATGTCTTTTTTTAGGGCTACCTCTTTTGCATAAACTATAATACCATATCATAAAAATTGCAAGGGGAAATTTAAAATTTATATAAATTCTTATAAAATTAGCCCTTTTCAGCTTGACTATTTTATCTCCTTTAATGGATAATCTAAACTATAATCACAAGATCAAATTTCTGGAGGAATTAACTATATGAATAAAGTATTATCTTATATCGGAATGTGTAAATTAGAATCAGGTTCTGTTGTGATAGCAGATCCTTACATCAATAGAATCATTTCATTGTATGAAAAAATTCCACGATTACGCCAAAGATCCCTTTTAATTGATGGAGTGAAAAAAGGAAACTACTACGCATATCATCTTCTTAATCCGGAGAGTTGGAATGTAATTGATTTTCTTATGATTCATGAAGATTACAGTTATGAATCACTCGAAGAACTTGGAGTATCAGAAGTCGGAAAAGTAAGTACAACCCTTGGAGAGTCTGTCCTTTATGTTGATAAAGATAAATATTTGCAGACAAATAACTGTTATTATGCTTTTGACGAACAAATATTATATGATTGTAACAGAATTATGGAGGATATTCCCCAAATGCCCTACACGCAAAATCAAAAAGAAAAAATAACTGCACTGGTTAAATCCTGCTTAAAGGAGGGGCTCTGTGCAATTCCTGGACAGAAAATTACAAATATTGTTGGTGCAACACCTGTTTGGAATGGATTTCGGGATTATAATGACTGCAGCACGCAGTTCTCTTACGAGATTATAAATTCTCTTTGCGGTTCTTTCCGGAACGCGGTCGTGATCAGTGGTGGAATAGCAAGCAATGTCTCGTCTCCTTCTGTTCCAATTTATGAATATCGCGAAAAAAGCACCTCAAAAGTATGTGCAATCTGTTCAATCATTGCATAATAAAAAGGCATATACAGATTTTATCCGTATATGCCTTTTTAATGCCGAATATGATCTTATTCGTTTGATAAATATTTTTTCTTAAATAATTCTGCCTTCTGCTCCTGCTTCGCATTACGAATTTCCTCATCAAGAGCAGATATTGTCCTTATATCATAAGAGCAACACTCCCTTGGTGACTGCTTATCTTCTATTACAGGTGCGGTATCCGAATTTCCAGTCATTGCACAATATGATGCATCTGAAAAATGAAGCGGTCTCCTCTCCCACCTTATCCGGTTCCTAAAGTGCTCACAGGCATAACAATTAGGTATAATCTCAATTTTATCACTCATTTAAAACTCCTCATCGGCATAACGTTATATAGATGGGCTTCTACTCTATGTTACCATTCTTCTATCCTACATGCAAATGTCCTTTTCAGAGATTTTCGCATTTGGAATGGCTCTGTATGAGATTATTTCATCGTCTACCCTATCTTTTACACGTAATGACACTCCAAAAACGCAAAAATCCTGTATAGAACAATTTAGCACATCAGCAATGATGACAAGATTCTCCACATTTGTGGGTTTAACCATACTCTCAATAGATCGTATTGTGTTCACTGATAATCCGCTTTTGGAAGAAAGAGTCCTTAAGCTATAACCTTTCTCTTTTCTCTTTTCCCTGACCTTTTTTCCATCGAATACCTTTTCTGATCTTTTTAAATATACATCCATATTTTCGGTCCTCCTACCCGAAAAATATCGAATATGTTAGACTTTGTAAATGAAAATGAGACAAAACTTTTAGATTCGCCTTTTGACATACGAATCTATTTGTATTAAAATACGAGTAGACAATAATATTTTTACGAAAGGAGGAAAAGAATTATGGAAGAAACCGAAAACCCATTAGAGTTAGGAAAAGCAGACGCCAATCCTGATCTCGAAAGTGATACTTTTTCAAATGATGATATATCCATTGAAGGTAAAGAGGTCTACTGGACAACTGGGCAGGTTGGCAATGCGCTCGGAATAAGTAGTGATATGGCCCGTATTCACATTAACAACTTTGCAGAGTATTTTGAATTAAAATTCAGTAAACCCGGAAAAAATGGAAGGCTCTATTTTCCTTCTGAAAGTATTGATCTGCTTAAAAAGATTGTCAATTTGCGTAAAACCAAGTCAATTGACGAAGTAAAGGAAATTTTGGACAATCCGGATCTATCTGGTTTGTTCGGAAAATCTCAGGATTTCGAACAGCATCTGGCAATGATGTTTAGTAAAAGTAATCAAATGCTTATGGAACAGCTTGATAAATTAATTCAACAGCATTTGAAGCCAGATAATCAGCTTCTTGAAGACAACAAATCATTGATTGACCAAAACAATAAACTGCAAGAAAAAATCAACGTGCTGCAGTCTTCATATGATATGCTTCAGAAAACCTCCATCAAAAACGAGCAGCTTTTGCAGGATCTAACCAAATCAAACGAGGAATTAAAAGAAAAAATCATAGAATCCTTGGAAAAACCAAAGAAAAAAGGATTTTTTTCATTCTTTAAATAAAACGGGCATTTCGCCCGTTTTATTATTTTAGTAATTTGTTAATTCTAATTCTCTTTCGTAATATTTAACGTCCATGCTCTCATTATCATTTTTCTATTCTACAAGAATCGTTTTAGAATTATTTCAGTTTGTATTCTATCGGCTTTATAACTTAAATCAGTGATAAAATTATTTTTTCTAATATCTATTCGTTTTTATTTTTTCACATTCTCCCTTATTTTAAGCCTTTTTGTTGTTTACATTTTTCATTTTCTAATTGCAATTCGATTTGTAAAACAAATTGACTATTTTCTATTTTATTAGTTTCGTAATCTTTTCTATTAGTTTAGTCTTATGTATTAGTATTTGTATTTATTTTGATTATATTATTTTATAATATTCTTGTATATTTTTAAATACATGCATATATGACAGTATAAAATCAAAACATTTCAGTATTTTTGTATCTTATATTTATATATTTTTGTAGTCTATTTCTACATTTAATTCATTTATTTGTATTTTATTTGTATTCTGATAAATTATTCTTATATTCATTTGTATTCTCAAATGTTTAGAATATATTTTTATTGACAATTATATTGTTCTGGTTTATTCTAATATATATTCATAGAAAGAAAGGGGCATTTAATATATGGAAGAGAACTCTAAAATAATGACAAGCGGTGAAAAGAAAAAAGGACGAGTTATCGTTGCAATCGATACAGGTTTTGACGGTGGGAAAATATGTGTTAATAAACACGTCCTCAATATTCCTTTCATGATCCAGGATATTACTGAAACAAAAGATAAATTTCAGCTTAGGCGAAATGATCAGGAGTTTATTCGTTGCGTCAAAGATGGACGTACTTATCTTTTAGGTGCTGTAGCCAAAACATTTATCATGGACGAAGGAAGAAGAGCAGAGCGTCAGTCAGAATTAGAATCTTTTTATACATTGGAACGGTACAACATGTCGCTGTTTGAAACAGCATTAGATGCATTTATTGCCTATGCCTTATACAGATATGAAGATATAAGCAAAAACAGTTCTAACCCGTTCAAATTAAGTGAAATAGGAGAGTGGGTTATAGACGTGGCTGTAGCACTTCCTCACGGATATCTTGATGTATACGGACCTATTGTTAGAGACTATCTCAAAAAACCTCAGGAACTTGAATTATTGATCGGTGACATCTCAACCGGTGTTATTACATATGAAATTGGATCTAAATACATTAATTCCCAGATCATATGTGCACTCATCAATCAGTCTTCGGATGAATTTGGCAATGATATTGACGGATCACCATATGATTATCTTCCAGCCTTAATTGTAGATGGTGGATATAAGACAGTAGGATTATTTGGCTTCGCACGTGACCAGTCCATTACGAATGACAAATCCGATACAGACTTTGCCATGATGAACATCAATGATCAACTTGCTGCATCTATTTCCGCCCAAACAGGCAAGCAATATACTGGATATCTGGTTGAGCTCCTTGCAAAAAATGGTGAGCCAATCAATTATATTGATCCTGAAACCAATAAAGTTGTCTCCATTGATGTAAGGGCCGAAAAAGAAAAAGTAATTGCACAAATGGCTGAAAAATTTATTAAAATGCTTAATTCAGATTACGGTGATCTTTTAGATATTCGCTATATTCTTATGGCCGGCGGAACCGGTGAAGCTTACTATCCATTCATTAAAGAATACTGTGAAAAAAATCGGCCATATATCAAAGTAGTTCTTGCAGGCGAAGATATGAAGATGGGAGAGGACAACATAGGACCTGTTAATGCAATCGTATGTGGTCTTTTCAAAGGTGTCATTATAAACGAAGCTGCATAGTGATTATCTTGGAAAGGAAATAAACTATGGCTTATTCATTAGTAAATCTCAAGCCATCGGATTTGAAAATTGCCGTTTGGGCAATTAAAATCAGAGAGTCATGGCGTGGTGGAATGTCTATTATGGCGCGAAAGGCCATTAAAAATTATATAAGATATGAAAAATTTGACTGCATAGGAAAAGTATGCATTAAAGGTCTGGATGTAAACAAAATAATGGAGATGCAACCGCGAATCATGATTTCTTATAATGGAGATGATGAGATTACAAACTGGGTATCTGCATTATCAGATGAAGGTATCCAGATCTCACCCATATTCCGGGAAATACTCAGAGGCAGCATTATTGAAGTAGATTCATCTGACGAAGAGTGGATTCCAAGTTGTTTGGAAGCAGCTTCAGATGATTCTATTTTGAAGAAATTGCATAACCTTGGTCTCACGGGGTCACAGTTTCAGGCTAAAGATAGAGTCTCATCTCCAAAGACTATTTCACAAACTGAAACCGCAAATAATGATAATGAAGCTCCTGTTTCCTCCACTTCATTGCCAATTTCCACTAAAACCAGCGAACCTATGACTAAAAAACCACAAACAAAACCTTCAAATCATGCTTCAGATGAAAATCAAAAGTCGCCACATACACAAAAAAAATCAAGAGCAGCTGCTTTAACAGCTGGAATGCGTATGGACTAAATTACGCAAACACAGACCGGGCATTTTAGCCCGGTCTTTTTTATTGTTCATCATATTTTATTATTTCTTAATTTAATTATTTCCTTTTATTCCATGTTTTTAGTATATATCAATTAAATAAATTTTAATTTTAATTCTTTTTTGGCTTGACTTTTCTCATATGTTTATGGGTAAAATCCGCAATATGAAAAAAGGAGGGCAAAAATTTGAAGAATTTAAACATCTCTTTCATCCTGATGACAGCAGCCATGGTTGTCACAGCAATCATACTGTTTCGTATTCTTCGCAGGATCTTAGAGCCAAAAACAACAAGTAACCTGATTAAAGAGTATTCAAGTGATTATATCCCTGAAAAGAAGAAAAAGTATCCCGAGGTAATTGCATATATCGTAATTTCAGTAATTGTCTGCGGAATAAATTATCTGATTTTCTTAAAATTTTAACAAAGGAGTACACCAAATGAGAAGATTTTCTCGCGCAACCAAGAAAAAATCAACTACTATACTCATCTGCGTTCTTGTAATTGGCATCGCATTTGGTCTTGCATTCTTTTTTTCCGTCCGTCAGATCAAAAATCGTTACGAGGCTGAAAACCTTGCGATCCAGAATCAGCTTGATTCTGTCCAGAACATGGTATATGTGGCTACTAAAGATATTCCTGCCGGTGGTGTTATTGATCAGGATAGTGTTTCCAAAACAGCAATTTCAACGAGCATTGACACTTCCCTTTACATTACTGATGACGATCTCGGAAAAATAGCAGTAGTTAACATTAGCCAAGGACAATCTGTTTTTTCAAACATGGTTGGAACAGACTATGCTGCTTACTTACGAGAATGTGAATATGCACTTATCACTCTGAATTCTAACCTTAAAAAGAATGATCTTATTGATGTTCGAATTATGTACACAAATGGAGAAAACTACACAATCTTACCCAAAAAATGTATTAAGGGCATCAATTTTGATACCAATGAGATCTACCTTTGGAATGACGAGAAAGACATAATGCTCATGTCTGCAGCCATTGTTGATACCTACATGAATGAGGGCGCCATCATATATACAACCAAATATATAGAAGATGGCCAGAAAGCAACTACAGTGAACTACCAGCCGTCCAGTGATGTAATGGCAGCAATGGCAAATGATCCAAACCTGCTTACAGAAGCTACAAATTCTCTGAATGCAAGCATGAGAGAGTCAATTGAATCACGGCTCAATAACGGAAAGTCAGATGAAAATTCGACGAAAAAAGATGTAAAGCTTACTGGCACTATTACATCCGGAAACGGGACATCTGACCCAGAAGCCACATCGGGATCATCTGCAGACGATTCATCAATGAACAATACAGATTCTTCTGATACTTCCTCTGAGAGTTCAGGAAATACAGATTCTTCTGATACTTCTGGAAATGACAGCAGTAACACTGACAATGGAGAAAACACCTACTCTGACAAATCAACAGGATCATATGATGATGAAGGTAACAAAATGAATGAAGACGGAGGAAGCCATTATGAGTATTAACATCGCTTTTTATGGATCAGAATGCTTTGATCTCCTTCATTACGTTTCCCGGGTGCTGAAAGCTTGCAATATATCATCAATAATGATTGACTGGTCTGCTGACCAATCACTTTATAATTCGGTTCCTAACCCTGGGATTCAGGAAAATGAGGTTATTGATTATAGGGGTGTAGACGTATCTATCAACTATAAAAAAAATATGTCTCTTGATTACGATGTTATTTTTTATTACATCGGACAAAGAAGATCAGCTGAACTTGAACATTTTTATGCAAATTACGGATTTCTTGTAACATCAACTGAACTGCAGGAAGTAGAACAGGCAAAATCCCGGTCTATAAATTTTTCAAAATTTGACTACTTAAAAGACGATTCGGAGTGTGAAGAAGATGAGCCAGTAGAAGAAGTTTTCGAAAGAAACCATACATATCTCTTAATACTTGGTTTTCTCGCGGACAAAAAGAAAAAATTTATCAGCTCTGAGCTTGAATATCCACTTCGTGACACAATAGCTGTTCCATATGACGCAGAAACAGCAGAATGTCGTATCAATTGTATGTATGATAATGTATTTCGATTTTCCGGAATTTCCGCTGAATTTCAGGAGTTGATTGACCGTTTATGTTTAACAGTTTTAAAAGACTGTGGAATCGAATTGACACCACGTGAATACCGCAAATTATACAAATTGGCAGAAAGGGGGAAATAATTCCATGAAGGTAGCATTTTGGTCTAATGTACATGGGCAGACTGGAGTAACCAGCAATGTGATTGCACTTGCACTTATGGCCGCAATTGAAAAGAAGAAAGTGGCATTGTTGCAAAGTCATTTCGTTCTCAACAACATGTCTAAACCCCTTGTTGGCACAGATGTCAATCCAGAAGAATTCAGGGACACGGGAATTGATGCGTTGATCCGGGACTATAAATCACGTGCACTGTCTGAGGATGTGATCAGGACAGATGCCATCACCGTTCCAAACTTAAACAGACGATGTGATCTGTACATAGGTACTGGTCGTCAGAATGAAGCGGATTACGAAAGAGAACTTTTAACAGTATTTGAGGACATTTACGATTCTGTTGATAAGTTTCACAATCTTTCATTCATTGACGTAAGAAGCGGATACCGGGAAGTGTCACAATCCATACTTTCATGTGCGGATGTAGTAGTAGTGTGTCTTAACCAAAATACACATGTAATTGATCGTTATTTTGCAAAGCCGGTTGATTCAAATAATGTGTACTATTTGTTTGGGAATTACGATGAGAATTCTAAATTCACACTAAAAAACCTGCAGAAAAAATATCCTGCCTTACGAAAACGTTCAGCAACAATTGCGCATAACGCAGAATTTATGGATGCTCAAAACGACGGACAGGCAGTACAGTTCATGTTGAAAAATTATAACTGTGCTTATGGAAGTGCAAACTACGAGTTCGTTGATTCCCTTAAAACTTGTCTGGATAAGTTTGGGCTTTTGAGGAAGGAGGAATCCTAATGGAATTTAACACCATTATGATTGTTCTTATCATTTTGGTAATGGCTGCCTTAATATTCTTTACATTTTTCCGGAAAGCCCCATCTGTCCAGGCTTCACTCGATGAAGATGTTTTTTCCTTTGATTATCTGGTAGATGCAGTGTGGAACGACATCTATAATGCGCAACGGCAACGTCCGGAAGATATGAACCTGAACAAGTATGAAACGGAAAAGCAGAAAAAGCAGAAAACCAATCTAATGCGGAACCTGGAAACATGTTCTGCAGGTGATTATGGAGCAAAAATGTTTGTCATTGATTATATCTCATCCTTATTACAAGGAAAACATGGAATTGACGCACTTACAATCAACCGTCCTATCAAATTTCATGATGAAGAACAGCTTTCTTCGGATGAGAAATATGATATTCTGCTCTGCTATTACACCCGTGAATATGGAATGCATGATGCAATGCATGAGTTTATCTGCCAAAACCACTTTGATGAACTCCGAAATGAGCAATATTATGTAGACGAACAAGACATAAAAGAAGTTTATCACAGGCTTTTACCTAAAATGAATCTTTCTTTTACAGACAAAATGGATGTGCTGGCACACCGTATTTATCAGACACGTTCCGGTCACGGATGCGCTGACCGTACAAGGGATCTGAATGTATCTGGTGTAAGCCTTGGCGTTTCCGGAATTTCCGCAGATACTTTTTCTTTTGCCGGAGCCTCCAAAAGCCAGGCAAATAACAAAACGGCATATCGCTTTAGCTATGACAGTTTTTGGATGAATTTCGAAGGTAAGCAATTTTATATGTCATGCACAGGATGCCATTCCCAGAAAGAGCTGATTCGTGTCTGCAAAAACCTTTACAGATACCATGCCCCAAAGAATGCAAGTGCAAATGACGGAAGAGTCCTGAACGATATGAAAGATGGCAGCCGTGTTACTGTTGCTAGACCAAAGTTCTGCGGTTCCTGGAGCGCAATTGTAAGAAAGCACTCCGGTGGAAAAATGCTTACCCTGGAGGAACAGCTCACAGATCCTGGCGCAGAAAATGTAATCGCACTTCTGAAATACATCATTTTGGGAGAGCAGACTCTGGAAATCACTGGCGGGCAAAACTGTGGTAAAACAACTGTTTTACGCCGGGCAGCCACGTTTATTCGAAAATACAAAACGATTCGAACTGAAGAAACTATTTTCGAGTTGGTACTAAATGAGGTAATGCAGGATCGTAACATTGCAACTTTCAGGGAAACAGATCTTATATCTGGTCAGGAGGCCTTGAACTTCATCAAAAAGACAGACTGCGATGTCCTTATCTTCGGAGAAACCGTAGATCCTGCTGTTGCGGCATGGAAAATCCAGGCATCCCAAACAGGTGGTCCATTCAACATGGAAACAAACCACGCAGAAACTACAGAAAAACTGCTTAAATGGTATCGAAATGCACTCCTTATGTGTGCAGGGTTTTCAAACGAATTGATCGCTATGGAACAGGTGGTAGATGCTCTTAAATTCGATATGCATATGGCTAAAACACCATCTGGTCATTTTTACTGTGAAAGAATAACAGAAATCATTCCAGTAGAAGATGATAAAAAGCCGTATAAACTTGTCAACATTATTGTATTTAATAAGAAAGAAAACCGGTACGAAGTTACACATGAACTTTCAAAACAAATGCAGGAAAGAATACTGGCCAACCTGCATGAAGATGAAGCAAAGGATTTTCTTAGTATTTTTGAACAGATTAAGGAGGTTGCTTAAAAATGACATCTACCCGCAATTTTATAATCTCATTGGTCATGATTTTGATCTGGGCGGCTGTGTTATTATTTTTTGCCATCCGATTCTATCAAAAACAGCTCAGTAAAAAAATGAGCAACTCCATATATGTAGCTGGAAAAGGAAAGCTGAAGGTACGATTCTTGCATGCCGCTTATTCCTTTTTCAGTTCATTTCCCTTAACCCGGCGATATATCCGAAAAATAAGGGAACGATATGAAATCCTTGAACCCGGCGATATAGAAAAAACAGAGAACGAAACCATACAGACCGCGTTAACTATATGGTTCATAAGTATAATGTCCTTTGTTGTTGGAGCTCTTTTTGATTTTTCTGTATACACAATTCTTGTATCTGGATTCATGGCTTACATGATAAGTACATACCTTCTTTTCCAGAATATAAACAAGAAAAAGAAACTGGTAAATAACCAATTGATTCAGTTTATAGCGGACACTGAACATGCATATTTTGCGACAAATATGATTGAATCTGCTATCACAAACTCAATCACCTACTCACCTGAACCAATAAGATCCCACATGGAGAAGATCAGCGAAATCGTTGATTCCAGCGATTCCACCGAACAGACCGCAACCTATGTGGATAATACCACAAACCCTTTTTTGCAATTATTTCTTTCTGCATGTGAACTGGTAAATGAATATGACGACAAAATAGTACAGGGATTTTCACTTTTCGTAAGAAATTTAAACAGCATTAAGAGTTCTATATCATCCTGGTTATTAACGCAGAAGACACTGGAAGAAAAATTTCGCTTTATGGAAATCTTAGTTGCTTTGCCGCTGCTATTTATCCGTCCTATTTACTTATACATGGTAAAGAATTGGGCAGAAACAGCTCATTATTACAAAGGACCATACGGTATCATCATGTCCGCTGTAATATGTTTTTCCGTCATTCTCTTATATCTTTATACATCCAGCCTTAAGGATTTGGAGTTTAAGGAATCTGGAGAACATATTTTTCTGGATTATATTTGCCACATACCCATAATTAAAGGGCTCCTTGATGCATGGGAAGATAAGAATTATGGAAAAACGCTGAAATTAAATGGCATGCTGAGACGTTCCGGATCAAACATGAATGCCAAAATGCTGCAGATTGAAAAAATATTTTCTATGATTGGTATGTATTTTTTATCAGTTTTTTTATGTTTTGCCATAGTTTCATCGAGTAAAAATCTGGTCATTACAACAACGGATTCCTTGGAATCATCACTTACTTACATCGTTGACGATAATGATAAATTGCAACAATATGTCACTTATTCGACTGATTTGGTGAAAGGATATCTTGATCAGAACATTACAGCAGATGACATCCAGAAAGTAATTAAAAGTGATGGAACCATCTCTGATGATGACGTGATCGAACTCTTGGCAAATGATGTAGTAAAAAGAATTGTAAAATATCAAAATACCTACTTTAAGTGGTGGTACTTAATTATATGTTTGGGAATAGGGGCTGTTGGTTACTATCTCCCCCTGTTACTTCTATACTCAAGGAAATCCTTGATGAAAATGGCACAGGAGAACGAAGTAACACAGTTCCGGAGCATTATATGTATGCTTATGCACATTCCGGAAATGACCCCAGACGTAATATTGAACTGGATGTGCCGTTTTTCAAGCATTTTCAGGGATTCACTTACCAAATGCCAGTTTCGTCTGGGTGCCGGTGATACGGATGCTCTGGAAGAACTGAAAGAAGATGAGCCATTTATTCCTTTTCAAAGGATTATCGACAGTTTAATTGATGCAGACCGGGTTGGCGTAGAAAAAGCCTTCGTGGAACTTACCGGAGATATGGAAGTGTCAAAAAAAGAAAGAGAGCTTGATACTAACACCTATATCAACAAGAAATCCGGGTTAGCTTCTATGTTGGTATTTATCCCGCTACTTTTGCTACTTTTCGGATATATGATCGCACCAATGATGTTTACAGCATTTGGTACAATGAATGGTTTTAATACGACAATATTATAAAAATTTTTGATATGTAGGAGGAAATAAATATGGGAAACGTTTTACGCGATTGGATAATTATTGGAGTTATTGTTTTGATGACAATAGGACTGGTCTATTCTGTTCAGAAACTTAATAATCAGAGCCAGGAAAGCGTCAATATCGGTTCTTCAAAATTAACCAAGTTGAACTCCGACTTACAGGATTCCGATACAGCAATGTATGACGGAATCTCCATTAGTGGTTCCGAAGTTCTTAATGTTATAAAAAATTATTCTGAGGAGAAAGTTTCTGTTAAAGTTGTTACTAAAAAATCCACGACTTATTATGGATATTCCGTCGATGCCGGCAATAATCTCACTACCGGAGCAACCGGTTCGCTAAAAAAAGCAGAATCCATCACAGACAACCAGTATATTAATCCAACCGGCAGCTTTAAGGGAAGCATATTAAAAGATTCCAATGATGTAGCTACGTGTCTTGTGTTTACACAAGAATAAATAAAATAAGGAAATAGGGCATTACTATGGGAAAAGTTATAAGTGATTACCTTGAAGCTGCTTTAGGTGCTTTTGTTCTTATTGCTTTTTTATACCTTTCCTTTCATTCTTTCCGGGTAATTGAAAACAGCATTATTTCCCAAAAGGAAATAGAAGCTGCTTCAAACCCGGTGGTTTATCAGACGAAAAAAGAAAGTGATTATTCGAATGTCGTAATCGACAAAAACGAACTTATAAGCAATTTAATGCAGTATCTGGATTATCCAGTAAACATTGATGGGCTAGTTATCAAACCAGAAGATTATTTCTATGTAAACTTCGATTATTCCGTAATTAAAGATGGCAACTATAGGGTTACTTACCAGTATAACGATGATGGGAGTATCAAAATGGTGTTCTACACCAGTCAGTAGTTTCTGCCATATGATCATGCGGAACATGTAATTATCAAAACAAAAAACACCGTAAGCAGGAGGAACACATTGGTAGACAAGTTTTTTGCAATAATTGTTGGAACTTTTATACTTTTTAGCATATCAATGTCTGTAGTATCAGAACAGACAGACCATGTGGCCCAGGAAAATGTTGACATTGCCACAACTAAATTTGTGGACAACATCCGCGAAAGCGGCTATATGTCCAAAAGAATGTACGAAGACTTTATTAAAAAGCTTCAAATTACAGGAAATCTTTATGACATTACTATGACATGTGAGCATGTCAGCTACATTCCGGTTTACACGGATGATGGGGTTTTTAAAAATGACTATCAGGAATCATATATCAAAACCTACAAGAAAGATATTCTTAAATCAATCTATGACGATGGCGAGGATTTCAAAATGTCTGAAGGTGACTATTTCTATGTAAAAGTTTCTTCCAAAAATGTAACTTTAGCCACAAAAGTACGCAACTTCATATTCCACACAGGTTCCCCAACAGGGACAATAACATCATATTATGGGGGAAGTATAAGAAATGAGGTTTTGTAATTACGTTACATTGGCTGCAATCTTAGTTGCAGCACTATTAATTCCACTGAAGATACAGTCTAGCGAGGTAGATACCATTACAGATGTAAAACAGTCTTACTCGAATGCCATGGAAACCGCTATAGATGATGCCATGGAAAGTGCCGTGGAATCCGATCACGGAGATGATGTGGACTTAAATAAAGACCACATCATTGACAAATTTTACCACACTCTTTTTATTAACCTTGGCTGTCCAAACGACACAATTAAACAGAATGCCGTTAAAGCATATATTCCCGTAACTGTTCTTGTTGCCAGAGACGGTTTTTATGTAAACTATTCTACAACTGTGACAACCAGCAACGGTGATAAAATCATAACAAAAAACTGGTCAAAAAAAATACCGTTTACATATACAGAAGCGAATAGTGGGAGAGTTTTCACCTTTTCTTTGGATGATAACATTAAAATTTATGACCCCCACACTAATTCTGTATCAGGTGGTGACTACCATGATTATGCCAAAATATCATCTTTTAAATTAGATGATCCAGACAATGACTGCTATCGCAGTTCCCTTCTATGTGATGGTAATTTTGATACCATCCGTAGGACAACCATAATCAATACGATTACCGAAACAATGGAATATTACATTAACCAGCATAACAAAATTGCCCGACAGTATGGAATATCCTACAAATTTTCTCTTCCATTTATTTCAGAAGATGACTGGGCACGAACAATTAACGATATAAGTCTGTTCTCTGTTTTTCAGGGATATCCTTATGTCAGTACAAACCCTAAACTGGGATTTTTAAATATTTATGCAATTGGAGGTGCTAGAATCGTCAAACCGGATGCTTATTACATCACGGAAGAAAATGGGAAAAAGTTATATCACCTTTCCTCGTGCAAAAAAGTTATAAATGCAGCTCCAGAAGTAAAATCTCAGGTTTACGGTTCAAGGCAGGAATGTGCATTACAAGGAGCCTATCCTTGTCCGGACTGCCGTCCGTAAAGAAAGGAGAACATGAAAAAGATTTCAAACAAAACAAATGATATGTCATCCAAAAAAAATCTTGAAATAGAAGATCCGCTGGATGATGAAGATATTTCAGCTAATAGTCCACCCCATAAGCCCCCTCAAAAAGAGGTAACCATATACGATCTCATGGATAGCGCCATGAAATCTGCTTTCAATGTCAATGTTGAAGAAGAAAACGAAAATGATGGATTAGAAGGCGCACAATACCGGAAGGCTCTTATAAAGGCATATCTGCATGATAATAAGAAAACAATCCTTTGCGGTGCCGGATTCTTCCTTGTAGCTGCAAACTGCATGCTTCTTTTGGGTAAGATTTTAGCAGGCATTACAGGTATTACTACTTCCTGCGTTTCCTCAAATCTTATTTATTATATGTTTGCGTCATTATTTCCATATCTTCTATGGATGATATCTACCGATCAGGAATACTGGAATTTCCATAACCGGAAAATGCGCACCTTTACTTTTTGCTGCTTCAATGCAGTTTTGTGTTTATGCAGCATAGTATTTCGTATATCTGGCACCTTTTCAATTCCTTTTTTTGCAGGACTTACACCTACCATTGCACTAAATGAGGAAAGAATAAGAGCCTTTGCAAGACTTGTTCTTTTACTCACCCCAACAATTACTTGTACTTTGATGATGACGGCAATATGCAAAAACCTGTACAGCCCCATTATCAAAACCACCTTGGTACGTTTTAAATTTGATACACAATTTGATCTGCGTTCATCAAAGGAAAAAGAATTTGCCTACGATATGTCTATTGTAAAGGATCTGGAGACAGGTGAACAGAAAAACATCAAAGAAAGAGACCGATTTCTCCACACTGTTGCGAATGGAACAACAGGAACTGGTAAAACATCAGGTTGTTTTACATGTGCAATTCAATCGGATATAGATCAGATTGTTTATAACCTGGAATACCAGAAGAAAAAAGTGATGGAATACCTTGAAAAAGGGCAAATTCATATGAAAATGCCTATGAAGGATTGCGATTTTACAGTAGATAATTTTGTTCCCGATAATCCAAAAGACGAAAAGCTCTTATACAATCTCAAATTTCAGGCTCCAATTGCTGGCATTACAGCCATGGCACCTAATGCCTCTTTCTCAGATGAAATTTACGGTTTAGCACGTGCAAAGGGACTTAAAGTTAACCGTGTAGATCCTACTCTTGGGAAAGATGGAAGATTGAAAGAGGGCTTTAAGGGATTCAATCCACTCTACATGAAACCAGGATTACCTGTTATGGAACAGATCATAAAAAGAAATGAAATATCGGTTCTGTTTGCAGATGTTGCACAAGCAGTCTATGATGCGTCCGGACAGTCAGACGTATATTTTGCAGGACTGAACAAAAACGTTACTACATCCGTGACCATGCTTGTACTGCTTACTTTTGAATTTCTTCCTGAGAGCGAAAAAGCAGGGCGCTCACAGCCAGACCCTACTGATGTGCAGAACATCCTTAACAACTTTCAAAAGGCAGAAACCCTTAAAAAAATCTTTGTCGAGCATTATGCCAAAAGAGATAAAAATGGCAATTACAACCGAATGAATCCAGATATGGGTATTTACCAGCCAATCTATGATTTCATCGAAAAGGACCTGTTAGGAGATGGGGCCGATCAGTTGTTTGAACAGTGTCGTGGACTTAGAAATATTATAAATTCTTTCCTTCAAAATCCACTGATCAAAAATATCCTATGTACACAGAATTCTATCTGTCTTGATGACGCCCTGGAAAATGGAGAAATTACACTGGTGAATTATGCACTGGAACTTGGAAGTGATTCTACTGTATTTGGTTTGTTCTTCATGTTATCTATGATCAATGCGGTATATCGCCGTCCTGGCGGGGAAATTAAAAAACTTCCACACTTTTTCTATATCGATGAACTTCCAGTGCTGCTGCATCCACGAATCGAAGGCTGTTTTTCTCTGTTCCGTCAGTTTCGTGTTGCCATGTTTGTTGCTGTACAGTCTTTGGCACAGATGGAAAAATCAAACAGTACCGCTTTCTTAAAAGATGTACTGCTCGGAAACTGTGCCCATCACTTTGTGTTTGGGCGTGCTGCAGCACAGGAAATGGAGCTTTACGAATCCATTGCCGGCATGTCCCTGCAGGTAACCCATATGGAGGGCGAACGTGGAACATCCGTATTTTCGGATAATCCTAACCTTTCGTATGATAGGAGGGATACAATTGAGGAAAAATCAAATATCACCGGTACTGATGTAAGGTACCGTAATTTTCAGGAAGTCACTGTGGTTACAGTTGATAATGGAAGTGCTGTGGACGCTTTTCTGGGAAAAGTATCTTTCCTTCCAAGCTACCGGCGACTGAAAAAGAAACGATTTTCTGTAGACTGGTCCGCTTATCCAGCACTTAAAGCAGCAGGTACAGAAAATCTGCATACTTTATCTGCAGATATGGTAGAAGAAGATTCCCCGGTTTCCATTCGGTCCGAAATTGGATCAGATACATTCCATTCGGATTCTTTTAACAATGGAGATTCCAGCATGAAAAAAAAGAATCTGTTCGGAATTGTTAAAGCAGATTCCACTGATAATGCCGGATCGCGTGAGAACAGCCCATCATCGACCAGCGATAAGGGAAAATATGCTTCATCGGAATCAAGAGGAAAAACATTTATGTTCTCTTCAGGGGGCCATGCTCCAGACAAAGAAAATGCACCTCCATCTGATATTTTTCCTGAGACGGAAAATAAGGATGTAGAAGATATTGATTCTTATGACTCAGACGATCTGACAATTGAAATCATTGATCAGATTCTTAATTCTACAGGTACTTCGCAGGAAGATGAAACACAGGAAAACACATTTACTCCAATAGAGCAGGAAAAGATCGTTTCCCTTGCAGCTAATGATGTCTCGGATACAACTGCTGCCGGCATCAATGCTCATGAAGAAAATATTTCTGTTGTTGGTGGAACATTGGCTCCCCGTCCTATTACATTGGAATCGGCACAGAAGCATACTAAAACACCTTTATTTGTTAATAATGACGCAGGTGTAACCGCTAACTCTGTAGAAAAAAATGAATCTTTGCAGGCTTCATTGGTCAATACTGAAGTTTCAGACGTTTCTTCCTCTATATCCACAGCAAAGGAAGTATCCGCAACTGATAATTATTCAAAATCTGAAGTTTTTCTTTCATCAGATAAAGGGAAGAACTCTAAGGGAAAGACTGACGCAGATACTTCTGATAAAAAGAAATCCAAGAGAAGGAAACCAAAGTCTTCCAGACATACAGCAGTAGAGGGGCAATCTACTCTTTTCAATGAGAATGGGGACAAAAAAGAACCTATTAAAACTAAAACTTATAATGGCTATACCAATATTTAGCCAGCTGAGGAATAAATATGTCTCAATCTAACGCAAAATCAATGTTTACAGCCCTTCCGGAAGCTGCACGAATAGAAGTGGACGATATAGAAATTGAGGATAATGAAGAGAACCTTAAAGTTTCACCCTACCTTTACCATGATGGAATGTACTTTAAGTGTAAAGGACGTAAGGATGTCCCTTTCGTCCTTTTAAACTCCATTTTAAAAGAAAATCTCCCCTCACTGTATTTTGATCTGCTTTGCATCTTAAGTGATTATACTTATCTGAATTCTTTTCTGCTGAGGAAAAGACTCGCTTATTTGAAAAATCATGAAAAGATGTCTACAACCGGAATGAGACGTACATTAAATGCCATGCGCCAAAAAGGACTTATTTTGGAATATGAACTATTTCACAAAGGCGAGGATCAGTCGATAAAAGGAAGCCCTTTTATATATGCTGTTTCCCCTCTTGGTTACAAATATCTCAAAAAAAGTCGTCCTTACAAATTTATTAAAAATGAAGAACAAAGCATTCCTTTTGAATGCGAACGGGTGTTGCGCATTCTGTCGGAAAACCAATTTTCTATACTTTTTGAAGAACAGTACGAGCCTTGTGGGCGTGTTATATACTGTGATTTCTCTGATTTTGTCTATAAAAATTCAGGGATAAGGATGCTTTACGGAATAAAACTACCATCTAACGATGTGATTGCGTTGTTTGCACTTTCAATACGTCAAGACCCGCAATGGAGCAGCAGATACCTTATGTTGCTCAGGAATCTTCGTACCTTTATGGAAAAGCACCAGATTAAAAATGCAAGTATTATGGTAATCGTGGAAAGCGAATGGTTTTCCATGGCATGTGAACGTGTCAGATGTTGTGAGAATGATCTTAAAAATCTTGATGTTTTTTACGCGACAGACGTATCATTTGTCACGGAAAATGATGTTTTTAACCGGCTGATTGATGTGCTCCCAGCTAATGACTATAGTAAAAGATCAATTTTCAGGCTTAATATCCGAAACAGTGAACAATAAGATTATCCGGATTTTACTATTACAAATGAGGTATAAGATTATGAAATCTGTTAAATTAGAAAACATACACCACGGGGATATTGTAATATATCGTCGAGAAAAAGCTATCGTCCAATATTGTTTCTGCCTGGATTTCAGACAGAGATACTATCATACGAATCGCCCTATCTGGCGTGTACGGTTTGCAAACGGGAAAGGGATGAATCTTTGTCCGAGGAACGAAGCAGAATTTTCCTGCGATACAGCTGTCCCAGGGCATATAGCTGTATCGCAGGAAAAGAATAATGAATGGATGAAAAAACTGGAAAACGGAGAAATGATATCCGTGATCTGATCGGATATTTCCGTATAAAACATTTAACCGGAAAGAATGTGTAAACCACCTTCTTTCCAGAAATGTTTCTTTATCCCTCATACATGCATGCAGGTAACAACTACCAGGCACATTCCAGACAAGAAAATCTGGTTGTGCCTTTTTGTAGTTCCCTTTTTTATATAAAAATCTGCATTTATATAATTTATTAAATCGTGCCTTGATTTTTTTAATTCAATAAGGTAAGATATAAATGTATTTATTTATATTATTATAAGTGCTTCGTTCCGGAGCTGTCGTGCATTTATATGTCATAGAGACATATGGATGCATTTTTTTTGTTCTTTTTTACAGGACAAAACAAAAGCTCCCCCATGTGGAGAGCATTCCCATGCTGATTGCGGTATGGATGTTTTTTTATCAGCGGAAAGCTGAAGAAAGGAGTTTTATATGGGAAAAGGATGTACAGAGGTATCAAGTTCCCGCCCTTGCCCAATCTGTGGTAAACCAGATTATTGCTGCTTTTACAAAAATGGCAAGGGATATACGGAAATAATTTGTAAGCGAACTAAATCACAACAAGACGTTTACGGACATGATGGCAGAATTTATCATTTTCTTCGCCTTACACAAAAGGAGCAGAATACAGTCTTTCAGGATAAAGAACTGTATGAAGCAATCCGGGCAAAAGAGAAGGATGATTGGATGCGGGCCAACAAAAAAGGACCATACAATCCTAACCATCGCGGGAAATGGCAGGATAAAAGTAAAACATCTTCTCCTGTGGCGGCAAATATTGTCGTTCCCGAACCAATCCACTACGAAATAGTGGAATCAATTAAGCCAATGTCCCATAAGGATCGGGATGTTGTTTATAAGGCTATGCTTTCCTGCCTTACACTGGAAGATTACCACAGGGAATATCTTCATCAGGAAGGCTGGTCAGACGATCTGATCGAAAAACATAAAATCAGATCTTTCCCAATGCGGGATGTGATCCGGGCAAAATACAGCAATTTCTTCTGCCGAAATCCTTACAGAAAAAAACTTGCCAGGGAAACAATGGCAAAACTCGGCTCCGATAGCCTGCTTGGCCTTCCAGGAGCTTTTAAGGATAAGAGCGGAAACTGGACATTTGCCGGTCCGAGCGGAATCTGCTTTCCAATTTACGATGCAGACGGATACCTCTATGGAATCCGTATCAGAATGGATTTCACCGATTGCGGAATCCAGTTGGAAAAGGACCGTTATGGACAGAGATTTTATGAACATGGGAAAAAGAAGTATTACCTGCAGCCATTTAAGGGCTGGTATGTCTTTGACAAAGGAGAAAAGATTTTTCTTTCAAAAAAAGACCAGGGATACTTCACCGAGCACAACGGTCAGGAAAAGTTCATAAGAACTAGCGGTAAATACCGCCCTTTAACATCCTTTTTTGAAGATCAAAAGGAAAAAGAGCAAAACCACCGTATTGTTAATTCTTACGACAGTGGCTGTGCCCTAGAGTCTGGTACAAGTTTGTATGCAGACGAAAACGATTCCTATCTTATCTGTTACCTGACGGAAGGGGAGAAAAAAGGAATATTTGCCAACCACACGATGGATGCACCTTTGGTAACATTTCCAGGCGTTGACAGTTGGGGAGATTTATTTACCGGTGATCAAAATCACCGCTTAATCGACATTTTAAAGCAAAAAGGGACAAAGATGTTCATTATTGCCTATGATGCGGATAAAGCGGTAAATGAGAGCGTATTAAACGCTCAGAACAAGGTTCTGGATGCCATACGAAAAGAAGGATTCTATGTTGGAGTAGCCAACTGGGATGAATCCTGTGGAAAAGGACTGGATGATCTTCTTGCAAAAGGATTCCAGCCATCCTATGACATTTTATAGTTTATTTTATAGGGGAAATTTCCCCAGAAAGGAGTTCTACTATGAACAAAGTAATTCTTATGGGCCGATTAACAAAAGATGCAGAGGTCCGGTACTCTCAGGGAGAGAGTGCCAATGCAATTGCAAGATTCTCGCTGGCAGTTGACCGCCGATTCCGTCGGAACGGTGATGAACAGACAGCAGATTTCATAAGCTGTATTGCATTTGGCAAGACGGCAGAGTTTTTTGAGAGATTTGGCCGCAAAGGAACTAAGTTTGTTCTTGAAGGGCGTATTCAAACGGGCAGTTATACAAATAAAGATGGGCAGCGCATTTACACTACAGATGTTGTGGTAGAGAATGCAGAGTTTGCAGAAAGCAAAAATGCCGCCTCTGGCAATAATAATTCCAATGGAGGATCTGCAGTGCCTTCCCCAAGTGGAACTGCAGGAGATGGATTTATGAGTATTCCAGAAGGAGATGAAGAATTGCCATTCCATTAGATTTACAATCCAGGTTTATGTGAGAGATCGCTTGTTCTTCTCTCAGAAGGGAGGTTTTATGAGCCTTCATAAATATGTCGTTTTCTATCAAGAAATTGATGATGAAGGAGATGCAAGGGAAGACTGTCTGGAGGTATATGCATATAGCAGGCAACAAGCCTTTTATCTTGCAACCGAATATATCAAAGAAGACAGTATAACTGGCATCGAATGTGCAGTACATAAAGTCTGTTATTAAGAGAAACGTCCGAAAGGGCGTTTCTTTTTGTTGTAAATTTAAAATAATTGCATATAATAAAAAGAAAGCAGAAAGAGACAACAACGTAGTAGTTTATATTATATCTATTTTATTTGATATATTATTTCTTATATTATTTTTTATTATATTCATATATTATAAAATTTATTGTGTATATATACTTACAGATAATAGCCATTTGACGTCTGAGCGTAAGCGAAGTCGGCAAATAGGGATATTATCTGTTATGTTATTTTATTGGTACGGTATAAATATATTATTAATGTATATAGGAAGAAACTCGTGCAGTTGTGCGGAAAAATTTGTAAACTATGCGCAGAATTAGATGAACTGTGCGCGGAATTTGATGAACTGTGCGGAAAAGTATGCGAACTATGCGAAAAAATTTAATTTGGAGAAATGAATTATGCGCAAAAGTGTGCGAACTGTGCGGAAAAGTTATGTGAACTATGCGCTAAAGTTTGACGAATTATGCGCAGAAGTTTATAAATTATGCGGAAAAGTATGCGAACTATGCGCTAAAATTTAAGTTTTGAAGAACGGTATACTTCAAGAAATGGGAAAACCAGGGCTTTTTCGAAGTCGGCAAATAAATTTAGCAAACAGAAATAATTGAAAAATTTGCCGTCTTTACCAAGACGGCAATTGGATAAGAATATTAAATTTGCCGTCTTTCTTGTAAATATTATTTCAAACCCAGTGATATCAAGGGTTTCAGAAGATTAGATGTTAAATATGATTGACCAATAAGAAATATGAAATATAGGGTCATTATTTAATAATTAAAGAAAAAATGGCTTATTTTAGGGGTTTTATGGAAGATGGCAAATTTTCAATTATGCGCACAATTTTGAATTGAAAAGACGGCAAATTTATAAGACGGCAAGTTTTTAGAAAGAAAGCATGATAGGACGGCAAGTTTTCATCAAAAAACTTGCCGTCCTTGTTTGCAAAATATAGCTTAACCGCTGATTTTATCGGGGTTTATCAGGAATTTTGCATTTAATTCACGTATAAAAAAGTCGGCAAGAAGTAACTTGGGAAAAAATTTGCCGTCCTGTGAATATAGAATATATGTTCGAAATATGCTTCAAATGTCGGCAACTTTTCTTTGAAATATGCGCTGACAGATGGCAACTTTAATTATATATTCTGAAATAGATATAAATTTCAAGCGAAATATGACGAGTATGTCGGAAAATTTATTAAAAAAGTGCGCTATGTGTCGGCAACTTTTATTATATATTCTAAAAATTAAGTATAAACGCCTGATTTATGCGCTGTTCATCGGATAATTGACTTGAATTATGCGCTAAAAGTCGGAAACCCCGTTGACTTTTGGGAAAGAAATAGAATATAATCATTTCAGAAAGGGGTGTCATTATGCCGGATCAGAAGAAAAAACAACAGAATACAGATTTAGTTGCTGTAAATGGCACCACCTCTGCCGGATCAACGCAGGAAGAGATCAACTTTGCAAAGGCAAGAAAACAGGTTGTTGCAAAAAGAGTAGATCTGATTCAACTTGGCAGGAATAATCTTACGCTTGTAGAACAAAAAGCTGTAAATTATATGATTTCTAAAATAAAGCCAACGGATGATCCAATGCAAAGATATGATTTTAGCGTAAGAGAATTTTGCCGGATGATAGGCTGGACTACCCGTTATTCTACACCTGAAATGCTTAAGATGTTACAGGAATTGTCTCAAAAGACTCAGTGGATTAAAGATGTAGAGTATAGTGAATATAATGTTATCCATGTGGGGAATGATGGAAATGAGTATAGTGTTAAAAAAAATACCCCAAATGTAAAATATACAAGCCGCCACTGGTTCGATATTGTAGAATTACATGAGACTGCCGGCTATATAACCATCACATTTTCGAGATCAATAACACCATACCTGTTTAATTTAAAAAAGCAGCAGAAAGATGGAAAAGTTTACATAGCATCTTGGAGCGTTGATGCAACCGCGATCATGAAATCCCAGTATTCAGGGAAACTTTTTGAATATCTTAAGACATATCAATGCAATAATTTGGAGTGGGTGTTCGAAAATGGAACAGGAACGGAAAGAGATCTGCAGGTAATTCTTGCTCCAATGGACGCAAATGGGAATACAGTTGTTCCGAAAGGATGGGCAAACTGGGGAATCTTCGAAAGAAATGTTTTGAAACCGGCAAAAGAAGAAATAAATAAGTACACGGACATTACGATAGATTATACGCCTTTAAAGGTAGACTATGCCGGGAAAAAGTATCGCCGATATGTTATGATAAAATTTTCGCTGATAGAGAAGAATGAAGATGAAAAGAGACGAAAAAATGCCCTTCTTGATCAGGAATATAATAATTATACACAGTATGAGCAGCTTTCTCTGGAAGATCTGCAATATGAGAATGCTTCTGAAGACGAAAAGAGAGAGGCGAAACGGAAAGAGTATGAAAAACGTGAGAAAGAAATAGATAAATCAGATTTTCCTCTTCTAAAAGATATGCTTTTTGATTTTACAGAAGAACAGTTGCGGATGTTGGACCATGCGGCACGCAATCACATGACTGAGGATTTTTCTGCATCTGATGCTGAATTGTGGGTATGTGATTTTATAAGTTACTACAATGACTATCTTGAAGCAACAAAAAGTGAAACAAGACGCTCAAAGTTTGCCAGACTGCTTGCATATGTGAGAAATGACTATCAGGCATATGCTGTGCAACTTGGATCAAATTATATCGGAATTAATGAGAGCATAAAGCAAGACATTCCGGAAAATATAGTGTATGATATAGATGTAGATGATCAGGTGGATAGTTCTGATAAAATAATGGAAGAAAATGTAAATTATGAAACAAATGATGAAAGCAATAGTTCCACGGCTAATACATCAACATCGCTTGAGGATGAACTACTTGACATGGTAAGAAAGGCAGGACTTTAATATATGGCTCGATTTAGACAGTATAAAAATGGGATTTTTGGACATAGATATAAAGGGCTTTATATAACAAGAAATAATAGCAACCGCTGGAAAAATGGAAAATTATATTCCATTATTGATGAAAATGGGAATCCGGCACGTGATCCAGGTACCGGAGAAACATTTGAGGAAAGTCCGGATTTTGAAGATTGCGAATGGTTTATTGACAAATTAAAGGCATCTGAAGAGGAGATGGCTCTTTACAGAAAACTTTATGACTGTAGTATTCCGGAATTGTATCGTATCAAGGCAAAATATTCAAGGAAAACAGAGGAAGGAACTATTACAAAAGAAGAAAAGGCTCTTTATACGTTGGTTGAAAAGGTAATGAAACGCAAAGATAAAGATATGGCTTTCTGAAGACGAAGAAGTGATAAATGGAAGTGGCATGTATGAAATGATCAATAATAAAATTAAACCTAAAATTAATAAATTGATTGTGAAGTATTTGAACATGTGATATGATGTAATTGTACTATTTTATATGTTTTAGATCTGGCATCAGTCAGATCGTATTTCAGGATTTGAGTAATTCAAATGCTCCTGCATTATTGCAGGGGCTTTTTTTATTGCCGAAATCCTATGTTTTTTACGAATCAGTTGTGATTCGGGAAGGGAGTTTTATGGTCTTTACGTTAAAAGATCTTACTGCTGATACTTATACGGAGGTAACAGTAGTACAGAAAGAAGATGGAACCATTGTAAGCAATGAAGAAAGAATGCTGAATAATCAGCATGAGTATTTAATCTGTGATGATGATTCTCCGTGGGACTTTCCGTGGGGATATTCCTGTATATGGGATGTAATAAGAACCATTAATCATGCAGAGCTTCCATATCCGATGGAATCAGATGAAATGGTAGCAATAATAAATGCTGCTGATTCTTCAAGTTTTTCTGATGTAGTTGGGAAGATCTCAGAAGGAGAATTTTCACTAATTACACCAGAAGAAATGAAAAATCCGGAAAACAGAGATATGTGTGAACAGAATCTGGCATTATATCTTGTTAGAAATGGAATGTATCAGCTGCCATTTGAATATTCAGATGAACTGGAAGAATATTTAAGATGGGATATGATATCGGTAGAAATACAGATCAACGGTAACTGGGAATTGGTTAAAGTGAATAACCGATGGTTTGCCGTATCCATCGAAGTTTAAGGAGGAAAAAAGCATGGTTAGATATTTAGATCCTTTTTATGGGACAGACATCACAGAGTCGGTATTTTACAAACTGGCATCTCTTCATCGAACAGAAATCATTAAAGATTTTGAGGATGGAAGCGTTTTCCGTATTACCTATTCATATGTAACAAGGAGAGGGAAGACGAGGGTACATGAAAAGTTTATTTTTTCTTCGTGCCAGTGGTGGCATGGAGAGGATGGGCAGAAAAATGCAAAAGAAATCTTTCTTCGGTGGATTTCCTCATTTAACAAAGGAAATCCATTCCGCAAGATATTTAAGGTTAAAGTTTTGCGGTGTGATGCTTATGCCTATGCACAAGTAGTTGTAGACGGAAAGGAGGAGGCGGCATGACGCAGGATTACATTGATGAGATGGCTGAAATTTTTCTTGATCGTTATTTTGACTTGGGAGATGACGAGCAGACTTTAAAGGAAAATATCCGTGTTGCCGGACAACTCCTTTTGAGTTCAGAAAAAGAAGTAAAGGAAATTGCCGGGTTTGTTGAAAATGGAGAGGTTTTCGATGAATCTGCTGCAATCCTTTCTGTGCAAAATTTTTGTTTTGCACAGAGGTTTTTAACGATTTTCCAGGATAAGCTGAATAATCTGGAAAAATTAAGGGCAGCGTCAATGGTTTAGAATGATTGAAGTTGTCAGAAAAGGGAAAGTATGTGAATTGCATACTTTCCCTTTTTTTGCTTGACTTTTTACATGGGTTTGTGCCTAAAATATGCGCAAAATAAATGAGCAGGAGGAAAATGGCACATGAGTACCGCAATCATTGAGGATATGAAAGGGACAGATCATAAGGTTTCAAAACCTGCAGGTGATGGAAATGGTACATATTCTGGGAAAGGTAAAAAAGTAGAAAAAGCAGGAATGGCAGGAAAAAAGGCGGTTACTCCACCAAAAAGCTCTGTATCTGCAAAAGCCGGAGAGGAAAAGGCGCTTGTAAAGAAAGCTGCAAGTGAAAAGGAAAAAAAGATTCCGGCAAATGCGGGAAAAAGGGGGAAAGAAGCGTCTCTTTCTAAAACAGTGGAAAAAAAGCAGGATAAATCAGAAAGTAAATCCATATCGAAGCAACCGGCTGCAAAGAAAAAAACAAAGAATGCGAAGAAACAGGAAATTAAAACAGCGGATCGTGTTATTCCTGAAACTGCTCTTGGAGATCTTTCATCAATGAACAAGACTCAGCTTACGCAGATTTGCAGGGAAATGGATATATCACGTTATGAGAATGGAAATCTGATCACAAAGGATGTCATGATTTCAAGGATCAAGGCAGAGGTTCGTAAAATCAAAAGTGCGCAGACCAGAAGAGCAAAAAAAGAAGAAAAGCTTAAAGAGGAAAATAAAAAAATTATTGTATCAGGTGAGGGATTGGGAGATTCAGAATTGCCCGTAAAGACACAGGTAAAAGAAGTTTCCCAGACAGAGCCGGAAAATAAGGAATTGGGAAGTGGAGTAGATACAAGCTTATCAGATCTTTTGAGCCGTGGTGAAATTGCAAAGATGATGGAAGAAGTCGAGGAAGAGTCAAACAGGGAAGAAAAGGCTTTAGAGAAAAAAGAAAATTTCCATGAGATTGATGATGTCAGGGAAAAAAAGGAAGTTAATAAGGAAAAACCGAAGAAAGAAGGATTTTTTGCGAGACTGAGAAGAGAACGGGCAAAAAAAAAGAAGCAGGTTTCTGAGAGAGAAGGAGAGGTTGTGGCTGTTTCAACCGGGAACAAACTGGAAGTAGAAGATCTTGGTGAAATGGCAGATGAGCCTGTTAATATAAGCTCGACTCCAGCCAGCACAGAAAACTATGTACCTAAAGGTCGGGAGATAATTGATAAAAGAGGTACGGATGAAAACTCTGTGGTAAATGATGAGCATACGCAGGCAAAGATGACTCAGACTGATGTAAATCGAATTTCAGGTGAAACAGCAAGTGGAGAAGGAATAGAAGACACCTTAAAACGTGTGCTTGCAATTGCTGATATTGAAGTAGATGGAGCAAAAGAATTTCATCCGGGGGAAATAGGAACAAACAGTATTGTTGTCGGGGGATATACGGAAGAAATGGTGTTTGATCTTGCATACCGGATGCTCCGTAAAAGAAATAAAGATACAAAAGTGATGGAAAGAGAGGAATTCAGGGAAAAATACTGGCTTGATGCAACCTATATCCATAATTTGTTAGGGGAAAATTCATATGCGATTTATGAAAATGTAATGAGAGGAAAAATGGTTAATATCCCTAAGAAAAAAAGATTACCATATATTCCGGCTGATAATCCGGATGCCTCAGATGAACAGTATGAGATCAAAGAAGCAGGTCGAAAGGAATAAGAAGGGGATTGCACTGTGAAAAAAGAAGTTAAGAATCTTGTAAAAAAGAAAAATTTTTGGATCACTCTGGTTAATAATTCAATAGGTATTCAAATTATGATATGTGTTACAGTAATACTTCTGTTTATTGTAGGAAACTATATTCTGAGCAGATTTGAATATGAATACCTGGGATGGTCCGCAGGTACTTTGGGGAGACTTGTAAGAATAAGTATACTGATGTTAGGAAACCTGATTGCCGAGCTATTTGTTATTTTGTTTTTTTCAAGCATTCCGGATTGGATTCATAAGTTGATCGCAATTCGTAAATATTGTTATCTGCCAATGACTGAGTATGAAGCAAGAGAGAACCATTTCGAGAATGCGGGCGAATATTTTCAATATGTACAAAACTCTATATGTACGGATAAGAAACAATGGGTAATATTATCAGCTAAGGATTTTTATCAAATGATAATGGTCTGTTTAAAGCTCTTTCCGGATAAAGGGACTCTGTTTGAATTACAAAGCGATGATTGTAGAGCGTGTCCCCTTTCTTTTTATGAGTTTATTGAAAATTATACTAAGGAGAAGGTTACTTTAAATGAATGTGTGCAGATTAGTGAAGAGGGAGAAGTGCAGCTCAGTTACGCGTATGTGGAATGCGACAATGGTGGCATACAGAAAATGAGAAGTTTGAGCGTGAATGAAAAACGAGTAATTGAAATGCCAGAAACATGTAACATGTAGGGTCAGCTGTATGTATGAAGCGTAAGAAAATATAGGAAAAGTATTAAAAGTTAAATAAAGATTAAACAAAATATTGAGAACGCAAATTGATTGTGATATGATGTAATTGTATTATTTTATATAGATTTACATCTGGCAGCAGTCAGGTGGTTTTCAGGATTTGAGTGATTCAAATGCTCCTGCATTATTGCAGGAGCATTTTTATTGCCATAAATCCTATGTTTTTATACGGCATGGACATAGATGTCTGTCGGGAATGGAGGTTTATATGTTAAAAAACAAACAAAAGAATGGCTTAGATCTTAATATGAATTTCTATGAGCTGTTCGAGATCTTTAACGGAGGTAGTGTACCTTCAGAAAATCCGGCTCCGGCCAGTATGGAGGATTACCTTCATAAAGGAGAAAGGATACTTTCTCTTTTAAGGGAAAGAAAAAGAAAAGAGTTCCATGCAGTTCCTTTTCTGGATGCGCTGGTACCGAAAACTTATTTTTCCAAAAACACATATGACAGACAGGCTTATGTTCTGCAGTGCATGAGAAATAAGGTACTTCGTCCGATCACAGACAAGATTGTGGATGGGCAGACAGATCTTGGAGAAATCTTGAGACAGCTTCCGGGAATGGAGAACTGTATGCAGCCGGCAAAGCCTGAAAAAAATGCAATTTTAATACTGAAAGGGCTTTGTAAGGATGAGTATAAGGGCTGCATTGCGGTGGAAGTGAAAGGATTTGAAAAGATCTATGCGCCTACCGGTGGAACAAAGTTGCCTGCAAAAACGCATGGTGCAGGATTCTGGGCACTAAAAAAAGATCGCAATCATCGTTATGCAATGGCTGATATGTCAGCGGTGTTTTCATCAATGGCACTATTTTGTCAGTTGCGGAGAGAAATCCGTATGCGGTGGGAAAATCTGTCACCACAGGAACTGGAAGATGATATTTTACATAAAACTCTTGAAGATGCTTTGTGTGATGCTATTGCGGCACATGAGGTATATACGGGAAAGGGTGGAAAGTCAATCATTCTGTTTGAGAATGAGGATTTTCCTTATGTAAGGAAGTATTTTCAGGATCTTGGTTATGAAGTTGCAAAATATGAAGATGTTCCAAAACAGGAGAAAGAGGTTCTTTTTCCATTTGAAAAAAGAGAAGCTATGGAAATTTCTTCCTATTTTGGTGCGATTCTGTTTCTTGCAGATGAATTACCGGTATCAGACATGGAATTAAAATTCCGGCACTTAAGAACCGGCAAAAGAAGCTACCAGCAGTTTTTGGATGCAGGAATTTCCACGGAACTCATGGTGATGCTTATTGATAAGATGATCTATGAGTATGAGGAAGATAAGCAGGAGGAGAAGATCCGGAAGGCAAATAGGGAAAGCTATGCCGCGTCTTTTGAGACCAAGCACAACATTCCGCAGAAAATCCTCAGAGCAATGGAAGCATCAGAATTTAATAACTATTTTGGTTATGTGGAATTTGATGAGGAAGTTGATCTTTCGCTCATGAAGAGTGTTTATGAGGAATTTCATGCGTTGGCCAAATTTATGGGATTAAATATGCATGAAGAGGTAAGCCTGAGATTTCGAAAGCTTGGAAATCATAAGGCTACTGGGTTGTATTACCCATACCTAAAATGTTTATGTGTGGATGTGCGCCATCCTGCTTCATTTGCACATGAGTGCATGCACATGCTTGATTATGAGCATGGCCATGTATCCAGAGGTGCAGCATTTTATCCGGTGCTTGCATTGTACCGCGAAGAGGTAAAAAGATCCGTAGAAAACTTAGGATATTCTCTTAAGGGGAAATACGATCTGGATTTTTATTTGGAATCTTCTGAGGCATTTGCAAGATGTGGAGAGATTTACTTAACACGTATTTGCGGAATCAGGAATTCTGTTGTTGAGCCAGATCCGAAAAATGACTTCGCATATCCGGACAACATTGCTATCAATGACAGGATAAGAAGTTATTTTAACAGTTTTTTTAATAAGTGATTTTTACAGGAGAAGAAATTGTTTCTTCTTCCGGAAAGGAGATTTATGAAACTTGCAGAGTTTTTTGAAAAAAACAAATGGAACGTGGAATGTGATGTGAAGGATGACCATCAGTTTGTTATTGTACATGTCGCATTTATGAATGAGAGAAAAATGGAGGATCAGGTAAGCTTTGATATTCCATCTCCGTTTTTGCAGAAGGAAGAAAGTTTTAAAGAACTTTCAGAATGTTTCAGAGAATTTTTGGAAGATAGGGATGAGCCAGAGGTTACTGAGATAGCCATAGTTGCCTCGGCGGAAACCATGGAAAAACTTGAAGAGACAAATATGTAGGTTTATGACGGAAAACCGTCAGAAGGGAGCAGTATATGAAAACATTAAAAGGATACGCGTATGATGCGCGTACTGTTGAGGCATTGCAGGCAGTTAACGAGCCGGGTGTATATCAGTTTTTTGGTATGCGGGGCATCGGAAAACGGACTGCTGCAGAAATTGTGGCAGAAAAAATGCTTGGAAGCAGATTATCAGCGAATCCGGATTATCTTATGATATCGCCAAAAGAAAAAAATAAGGTGATTGGAATAGATGATATTGAGGACCTGTTTGTGTTTACCGGGCAGATGGCTGCGAATGCAAGCTATAAAGTATGCGTTATTGATGATGCTGATTTGCTTACAGAATCTGCACAAAATGCACTTTTAAAGCTTTTGGAAGAGCAGGCAGGGCAGGTGGCTATCATACTCGTGGCGCACCGCCATCTTATTGATACGGTGGAGAGCCGGGCGAAACTTATCCCATTTTATTCTCTGCAAAGGGAAGAAATGAAGGAAGTCATAGATGATTTTGATCCTCTTGTGGCAGAGTTGTCCGGTGGGAGAATCGGATTTTATAAATCAATGGTTGCATCCGATGGGTATGTCGGGACGGTCAAAAATGCTTTAAAATTCATTGAAAATGGAAATAAAGCGGATCTTTTTGATTGCCTTCATGTGATCAGGGAAAAGGATAAAGCATCCTTTTATGAAACCTATGATCCATCACTTATCCGGGCTTTTGTTGCTTATCTCCGGCAGGTTTTTTATAAAATCCTGCTTGGAGCTTCCGGCATAGAGTTCGGGTTTACCCCGGGTATTGATGTTTCAAAAGCATCAGAGCACTACAGTATCCTGTCAATTCAGGCTGCAGTGTCCGTACTCTCAAATGCGGAGCGAATGATTTCAGCTGGTCGATTTAATAAAAACGACTGGTTTGATATGCTCCGGTTTATAGCGGAGTAGGGAGTTAGATAAGGTTTAAGGCGGAAATTTATTCCGCCAGGAAGGGAGATTTATATGTTTAATTTTAATTGTGTAAGAATTATTACAGAAGCTGAGAGAATTCAGCTTTGTGAAAGGATTGCAGAAAAAATTTCAGCAGATTATGGTTGTGAGAAAGCACCTGTCTTGGAATGGCTGGTTACATCCGGCTATGGGCGTGGGAAAAATGTTATTTCTGCCTGTAATTGTGTAGATTATAAAAAAATTTACATAAATGCCGGCATTCATCGGACTGCACAGACAGATGGCATCTTACAGACCAGAAAGATCAAGGAGGTATAGGGTTATGGCTAAGAATATTAATATTTGCAATGTAGAACGCCCTATGAACTTTGATCAGATGGTAGGGCAGAAGACGGTTGTGGAAAACCTGCGTCAGCAGGCTATTCGCAAAGAGTTTTTTCAGTGTTACATTCTGGAAGGACAATTTGGATCTGGAAAAACAACAATGGCGCGCATTATTTCGCGTGCTATCAATTGCGAGCACCCAGATGAACACGGTAATCCATGTGGATGCTGTGAATCTTGTAAGGCGGTTTCTTCAGGTTCTTCAGATATTGTAGAACTGGACGCTGCCAGCAATACAGGAGTAGACAGTATCCGGGCAATCAAGGAATCCGTTGATTTTCTGCCATCACAGCTGAAAAAGAAAGTCTATATTATTGATGAGGTTCAGAAGCTTTCGGGCAGTGCATTTGATGCACTGCTTAAGGTGCTGGAGGAGCCGCCGGAACATGTGGTATTTATCATGTGTACCACAGAATCAAAAAAAATACCGGCAACTGTAAGAAGCAGGGCTGCCTGTTATCAGTTTGGACAGATTTCAGAAGCAGAAATTGCAGGAAGACTTATAGAGATAGCTGTGAAATATGGGTTTTCATATGAGGAAAATGGTATTTTCCTTATTGCAAAAAATTCCTGCGGAAGTATGCGGAATGCGATTAAGCTGCTGGAACAGTCTGGCACTACCGGGTATGGAGTTACAGAAGAAAATGTGACAAAAATGCTTGGACTTACATCGCCGGATGCTTTGTTTGCTGTCATGGAAACCATCGTAGGAAATGATATGCCGGAAATGGTAAAAAGAATCAGAACACTTTTAGATGAAGGAGCAAATCCTGCTTCTATGGTGGGAGATATGTTGTCAGTGCTTGCAGATGGTATTGTCTGTAGTACGTCAGAGAAATTCGACCGTGGAACAGAACATTATAGGAGTTTACTTGAATCTTTGTGTATGATTACAGATTTGACAACCCTTGGTATTCTTGCAAAGGGGTTGAAAGAAGTGTACTCAGATTTGCAGCATACCCCGGATGAGGCAACTCTTATTTGTGGATTGATTGCAATGATGAGTAAACCGGAGAATAAAGAACGGTATCTTGAACAGAAGATTACTGACTTAGAGCGAAGAGTTGAGGAGCTGCTTTCAGGCTGCGCCGAAAGTGGAAAATTGTCAGGAATGAGCTGTGGAAAAGAAGTGAAAGAGACAATGGACGTTTCTGGTGTGTCAAAGGATGTTCCTGGAAATGTTTGTGAGGAAAACTCTGAAAATAAAAATGCTGCAACTATTCCAGAAGCACTTGAGGGAGAACCAGAGGAAAGCAGGTTGGAAACAAAAAATAATCGCGAAAGTAAATCATCTTCTAATGTAGGAGATGCAGTAAAGGATTCTGAGTCGAAATCTGAAAAAACAGATGAAAATCAGGAGCAAAAATCTGCATCTGATGATTTGGATGTATTCGATCTGTTGGGGCTTTTTTCGGTTGAAGAGGAATCTGCAGAGGAAATCAATGCGGAAAATGTAGTTTCAGAAAGAAATGAACGTTCTGAAAATCTGAATTCGGACAAAGAACAGACTGCGGAGGAAGCTGACGTACCAGAAAAAGAATATCTCGAAAAAAACCGGGAGGTTCCTGTTTCAGCGTTTACAGAAAACGATTTTATTGAAACCGAAGAAGAAGCCTGGCAGGAAAGACAGCGAGAGGAAGAACTGGCAAATATGTATTTTAGCCAGATGCAGGAATCACAGGGAGCAAACGTCCCGAAAGAGGAAGATAAGAGCGAATCTGAAAATGAGGAATTCAAAATGGATGTTCCGCAATTTCAGGAATCCCGGCCGATTAAGGTAGAGGATAATGATCTTCCGGATGTGCTGCCTCCAAATGATGAAGGGAAGGAAGAAAATTTTCTTCCAGAACTGTATCGGCAGTTTCCCCTCATGGAGTCCGTGCTTGAACTTGGGTTTCGTAAGGAAGCAAATGGCTGGTGGGTCACCGATCAGGAAGATCTATACAGAATTGCAGCCGGATACAGAAATGCAATCGGGTTTCCATTTGGGATTCGTATTGAAAGAAAAGCTGCAATGGCTTAAACAGAAGATTTTTAAGGGGAAGAAGTAATTCTTCCCCGGAAAGGAGATTTTATGAATATAAGAACCTATGAATATATTTCGCACTATTCAGGAAATATTTTTCAGCTGGCAGACAAAAAAGGGAGGATTATCTGTATGGAAGGAAAGAAAAAGGATATGGCATATATTGATCTGTTGTATGTCGTTTTTGGTGAAAGGATATGCCGTGACATATATTTTTCCAACATAGCAGGATTTTCAGTAACATGGGATGGAAACCCGCTTTTAACCTTGGACCTTGAAATTCCACGCGAATATAACACCCAAATGGAGGATTTCTGGTGGGAAGCGGAAGAGAAAACCGAACATGAGAAAAAAAATCCTAATTTTTGCAAAATGCTGGATTCATTAAAAAATTCGCTATGTAGAGAAGCTCAAATGCTTGAATGCAATTCGTTTTTGCACAAGGAGGCATGTTAATGAGAAAAATATGGACGAATTGATAAAGTTCAGACCGGATTATGGGTTCCGTATGAGCATATATGTACCAATGATGGAAAAATAATTCATAAGTCTTATTATAAGAGACTTTTGAAATAGGTCGGTACATAAGGAAAGGGGCTTTATATGTCACAGTTTGGGAGATTTATATTAAAAAGATATGCTTCGGCAGTAGCTGGGGTATGCAAAATTGTAAAAAAAGAAAGGAGTAATACCGAATCCTAGTAGACTAGGTTGGCTGCATGTCTGTTGTAATGCAGTTCGTAAAAGTAAAAGATAATAGCGTAAAAGCTGGATAGGATGGACTCCATTTTAACCGGTGAGTAGCATGGGAAGGAACTTTTACTTGCCACGATCAGATTTGGTCAGTGGCTGGTATGAAATATTCAAACTACAAAAAGGCGATCCTTACAATGCGTCAAAGTTATCCGTTGGATGTGAAGATAACAATGGCAGAAATGAGGATTTCGAAGTTTGTAGAATATTATGGAGAAAGTGGAGTATATATCTCTTTCTCCGGAGGAAAAGATTCACTTGTCGTGTTGGATATTGCGCGAAGGTTGTATCCAAACATTAAGGCAGTATTTTGTGATACATGGATGGAGTACCCATCATTGAGAGGCTATGTTAACACATTTCCAAATGTGGACCGGGTTAAGCCGGATATGCTTTTAAAAGATATCATAGACAGATTTGGATGGTGTTTTCCATCCAAGGATGTGTCGGAAATGATCTGGGCTGCAAGAAATGGAAAACAGTGGGCGATCAATAAACTCAACGGTCTTGATAAAAATGGGAAACCATCGGAGTACCGGAAACAGTACATAAAATGGAACAAGCTCTGCTGGGATTCCGACATTTTGATCTCTCCATATTGCTGTATTGAGCAAAAGGAGAAACCCGTAAGGAGATATGAAAGGGAAACCGGAAGACATCCGATTCTGGGGCTGCTTGCACAGGAAAGTGCCAGACGCACAGAAGCGTGGATAAGAACAGGATGTAACTCCTTTGATGGGAACAGACCAGTGTCGAAACCAATTTCATTTTTTACGGAGCAGGATGTACTTAGGTATATCTGGTATCGAGGGCTTGTTGTGGCACCGCCTTATGGAGAAATATGTCCATGTGGCAGCTGTTGTGGTCAGACTTACCTATTTCCAGCAGATGAGATGGATATTGATCACACAAGATTATGTTGTACAGGTGAAAAGAGGACAGGATGCATATTCTGTCTTGTCGGTGCCCACCTTGATCGTGGAGCGAAGATCAAACGACTGAAACAGTACAACAAGCGTTTATACGAATACTGCATGGAAGAACTTGGTATGGAGAAAGTCTTAAAGTGGATACTTAGAAATTATTAACATTTTTTAAGAGGAGAATGTGCAGCAGTACAGACATTCTCCAAGAAAGGAGATTTTTATGTTTGAAATCAGACAGGTTCCAGCAATTGAAGCATTGGGGAAAATAAAAGAGGGGGATGTTGTATATATCGGTCCGCACGCTGTTGATATATTTGACGATCAGAATATCAGGGGAAAATTAACAGGATATGATTGTAATGACGGAGAAGAAATCCAGTTTACCCGGACAGACATTGAAGCTGTTACGAGAAATGGAATTGAGATTGCAAGAGATCCTGAAGAAACTCCACAGCCATTTAAAGCGGAAGATGCTATAAATGCAATTGTTGACAGCTTAAAGAAAGATGGTCGTTGGCCGGTAATTCTTGATTATATCATTCCTTGTTCGGAAGATTATACTTTCAAATCTGGAGATATTTGCGCAAGTTATGATATCTCTTATGGGGGAAGTGAGGGAATCTACACGGAATTGTATCTTATTGATTTCAGTGGGGATGAGGAAATAAAGATTAAAATTGCGACCGCAAAGACACTGGAGGACGATGCAGGAGCATACCGGACTATGGCGATGCTTGGAGCAAATCTCGTTCTTGCCTTTAATGAATGGGTAAGAAAAAACAGGGATCTGTTTATCAGGGAAGGATATGGTTTGATGTTTTATACAAAAACAGGAGATAGGAAATACATACGTTTTCTGAAAGAAACAAAAAACAGGGATAATGCTATAAGAGAGGCGATTGGGATTATAAAAAATGGAGATATTCATGCGGATCTTGTAGAATTTAAAACTTTACACATTATCAAACGTTTTGATTAGTATTCAGGAAGTTTTATGAAAAGAGGGCAGCAGTTAGTGCTGCTCTTTGGAAAGGAGTATTATGAAGGCAGTATTATTGGATGTCATGAATGACAAAGTGGAAGTTGTGGATGCGGAAGAATTGGAGGATTATTATAAACTCATCGGATGCAGGACAATTGAAATTGTGAATTGGGAAATCATGGATAGAAGATTTGATATTGTTTGTGATGAAGAGGGACTATTTTTTGAAAATCCGAAAATTTCATCTATTGATGATAAATGCAATGTGATGAGTGTTGGAAATCTGGTTGTATGTGGAGAGGCTGACGACAATGGAAGGTTGACGTCTCTTTCTGACGAGGATGTTCGGCACATAATGGGAAATATTAAAATTGTTCCTACCAAATTCTATCCGGATGGATATCGGATGATCTGTCATGTGAATCCTTGATCTTATGAATTTAGTCAATTTAAAGAGGGGGATTGCACTATATGTTGAAAGATTTATTTATTCTTCTGTAGAATGGCACTTGTGTCAGTTTTATGGAGTCATCTGCCCAACCAGAAGATCCGGAGTGCATAGGCTGTATTGAAATATATGCCTATGATAAAAACGGAAATGAGACAGGAGATTGTGGAGAATTTGAATACCACGAGGGTGTATATGAGTGTATGCAGGACGCGGTTAAAGATGGTCTGCAGTTTTCCAACTTTCCGATGAATATTCCTTATGAGGAAATTTCAGAGGAAGAATTTTATAAAAGAATTGGATGATATGAAAGGAGTCGTTGCGAATAATGCAACGGCTCTTTTTACAATAAATTCAAATGGCTGAAAAATTTTATTATAGCTATTGACTTTTTCTATGGGTTTATGGGTATTATTTGTCCGGACTTTAAATGGAAATATATTTACCAGGCAGACGATGATTACAAATGGTTTTGACCTGGGATTATCTGTGTATGGAGTCTTAGAAGGAGAAAAAAAATGGATAAATTAGAATATGCTCTGTATCGGGCTAAAGGAATTGGAAAAACAGATTGTTCAAAATGGTATGAGGGGTTTTATTCTATGCAGACAGATTTCCCTTATGGGAAAAGTATGAATGCAGCAGAAAAGGAAAAAATGCAAAAGCATTTTCTTTCGTATGATGAAGTGATGGATTTTGGGATGCCAAGTCTGCATATGCGAGTAGAAATAAACCCTGAAACACTTGGTAAATGCAGCGGATGTTCTGTTGATGGAAAATGGATTTTTTGTGGGGATATTGTCAAAACACCAGAGATAGAGGGAGAAGGTATTGTGTGTTTTGGAAGATTTAGAAATCCGGAGGATTCAGAAGGAGTTTATCATTTGGGATTTTATGTTGACTGGAAAAAGGATAAAAACAGTGTAAAAGATCTGTGCTATTGGAATAGAAAGCATGGGCTTTGTATCGCGGGAAACATTTATGATGATGCCGGATATGAGAACAAAAAATAATATCTTGTTCTATTTTAGTTGGAGATTTTTAGAAATAGCCATATAATATCCAAAATGACAGTACGGACGGTCTTTGTGTATCTGTAATGAAAATTAAGCAAAACATAATTTAAGGAGGAGAATATTAGGATGAGTGAAAAGATTAAATATGAAATTCTTGCTGTTGTTATACTGATTTTGGCTATAGGTCTGTTGGTGGCTCAATATATGAATTCAATAGAAAAAATAGGGATCAAGCCATTGCTGAATATGGATCTGATGGTGGTATCTGCTATGTGGATGGTGTAAAGCAGGACGACTCTTTTGATATTTATGGCATTGACTTGGATAGTTACACTGTATCTTATGAGGAGGGAAAGTTATATCTTAAAAATAAAAAATGAGAAAGAATCTTTCCCTGTGTTTGTACCAGTAAGATAACAATATCGACTCTTCGGGGTTAGAAAATCAAAAATGATTGGACTTTGTTCTTGTTTGATTCGAGGAGAAGACGATAATTTATGGAGAAATTTTCAGCAATCGGAAAAGTAAAATTAAAAATATCAACGTTAAAAGCGAAGGAGATATGAAAAAAGATGAGTATTACAATGACAAAGTTGATGTTTGCAGTCCCGATGGCATTTTTTGCGTTAAAACTAAATGTGTGCTACATAATTGGACAAATCGAGAAATACCCGGATATATTACAAAAAGGTATCAGAAGTATACTGTGTTTTTTCATGACATCATATGCAACTATGTTTTACAGAGGCAAGGGTGAGTTTACTGCATTTACCCTTAATACAAAAGGAGTGGTTTCACTCATCATGCTAATTATGCCGATTGTACTCGATTTTGTATTCATGTGGATTCATAGAAAGGAATGCGAATGATGGGAAAACTTTCAGTAATCGGAAAAGTACATATCAAAGATATCAAGACTCTTAAAGAATGGCATGCATCCGGGGAATTCAAGAAGTGGCATAAAGGGAACTGGTCACCATCCTGTGCTGCCGCAAATCATGTCAGATGGGAAGATACCGACCAGATCGCATTTTACCAGATGCAGGACCAGATTCCTGAACTTTCCAAGAGCCTTGACCGGACGGGGTCATGGATGAGTGATCTGCTTGAAATGGCAGAGTACCTGCAGTCCATCGGGCAGTCTCTTAATCTTATCTATCTGGATGATCAGCACCGGTTTGCGATTATCTCCGGCGCGGACACGGAAGAGACATATACACTTCCATGCCGGTTTCTTGAAATTGAGGAATATAAGGATTACTCCGACTACGCGCCGGATCAGATGTGCTCCATCGCTGGGGAAACATTGTCTTCCATTATTCCTGCCGGTCAGGGATTTTCTTCCGTCACAGACGTTAAGAAAGACATATACAACAAGGAAGAGGAGTTAAAGGAGCAGGAAACTGCCCTGAAAAAATTACAGCAGGAACAGGAAGAAAAGTTGGAAGAAATGAAACGCCAGCTTATGGAACAGTACCGCCCGCTCTGGGAAATGATCGAGAAAAAGCAGGCAGAACTGGAAGAGGAGAAGAAAAAACTGGAAAACCAGCTTACGGTGCTGGATACGCAGATTTACGCCATAAGATGTATCACAGGAGAGGTTGTGGATTTCACACAGCTTGTCACCGGTAGGCATGCGGATACAGACTCTCCGGTTGTGATTTACCAAAAAGTCCGTTACATGGATGAGGAACTTGGAAAATACCTGGCATTGTATGACGTAGACGGGGATGATACCGGGTTGTTTGAGGATATTCTCAAGAACCGTGAGGATCTGCGCGACCTGTTCTGTCCGGGTGAAAAAGCAGTCTCCTTTGTCAAAGTGAGCCGGAGCGGTATCGGATATAAGAACCACGAAAAATTTGCCAACATGCTTCAGAAATACGAGAAATACCATGGACATACCATCGGTATCCTTGTCAAAGACAGAGAAAACCTGTACATGGGGTGGACGGATGAAGACCGCATTAACATCCAGGATGAAAATATCTTCTTTGCACCACAGGAAGAAACCATATCACAGAAAACGGAAGAAACTTACAAGTCAACTTCTAGGGAAGAGAAGATTTCTCGTTTCTTCATTTTTGCACTGCTACAGGGAATCATCAATGATGGGAAGCTGATCCGACTTCCGGAAAAAGTAAGCGTTACGAAACCGAATCCGTATGTGGTATTTTCCATGGCTGATGGGTGGATTGAGGATAATACCTATGGTTCGTGGAAGGATATTCTGGACTCTTCCAACGGAGAGATCAAAAAAGGTGACATGGTGTTGACCATGCAGCGGATCACAAGGGATGATGCCGGTGATTTTAAACGGAGATATGAAAAGTACAACAATGACAGAGGACGCGGCGGGAAAAACCGGACGCACGATGTAAGCATCAGTGACTGCAAAGTATACCCGGTCAACCTTATTGACCGTGACGAAGTATGGAAGTTTTCGTATCTGGATTATCCGTGCATGGTGATCGAGCACAGGGAGGATGAGAAAACCACAGAACACGGAACTTCCTGCTACATCCGTAAGGAGTATAAAGAGCTGCAGGGACCACCTACATTCTCCACGCATACGGAAGTCCTTGAAAACGACATGGGGCTGTGTGGTTACGGCAAAGTAACCGAAGAGAATGCCATGGAATATGCCAAGTGGAAGGTGGAATATTATGGAAAGGATGGATTTTACAGTCCGGAGAAGAAAGTTTACCGACGGGAAGTGTATTCCGCAGAGCATGTCGGAACAGAACGGCATTACTTCATTTCCGAAGTCAAAGAAGACAGTGGGTATGACTGGAGAACCGATTCGCACAAAAAGAAAGCACGCGCAAACATGGAAGTTTTCAATGGGGAATTTTTAAACCTTACCTACCTTGATTCCGTCCGTCTCCGGTATGCCATTGCAAACCGTAAGGTAACTTCATGGCGGATCGGAGGCTGTGATGTGGATTACGCGGCAGCACTCCGGTATCTTAACAAGGCTCTTGAATACCTTGATGAAAGAGAAAAGAAAGAAAAAGAGATGCTGCTGAAACATATGGATAAGCTTCCGGAGAACTGGCAGGTAGACTGGCAGGTAGATCTTACACTGTGGCGAAAGGAACATGGGTACCATGCATTAACGGAAACGAGAGCGAAGAAATGGGCGTTGGAAAGAAAATAACAGGAGAAAAAGTGAGGGAGTAATATGCGTAAGATAGCAATTATTATATGTATTTGTTTATTAACTATAAGTGTTGGATTATTGGATGTTCATAATGGAAATCTGGATGGTTTTCTATTAATGTTGGTAGGAATCACTTGTTTTGTATCTGCTGTTGTTCCTCCAATTACATTCTATCTTCATGTTATACTACCGTGCAAAAAAATAGCAGAAAGTATCCATAAAGCAGATGAAAAGTTTATTAAAACTATTTACAATGAAGGCATAGATATCTACATTGATGATGAACCTGTATCTAATAATTTCAATGTTAAAGGAATCAATCTACTTGATTATTCTTTCAAAGTCAAGGACAAAAAAATTTATTTGATATCAAAGAAATAGAAAAGATTAGAGGAATAAATTTATGAAAATGTATGAATGTACTAAAGAGTTTAAGACAACTTTATTTGACAATAATGAAACAGAAAGAATAAAAATTGAGGTTGGTTCTCTTTGGTTTTATGGTGGAAAAATGTCGGATGATAGATTGATTCTTTGTAATAATAAAATAGAGCTTACTTTGTGTGAAAAAATGATAAAAGAATATTTTAAAAGATGGGGATGATTATTGAAAAAATCACGCAGAAAAACGTTGACAATATTGAGAGGTTTTTAGAAAGTACTGCTAAGCTTATCCGCTATAGTGATACATTGGAAATGTACCACAGAGAAATGGAGGTATAAATGATTCGGATTGAGGTTTGGGGAGACAAAGCCTGTTTTACTCGCCCTGAATTTAAAGTTGAGAGGATATCTTATGATGTGATTACTCCATCAGCTGCAAGAGGCATTTTAGATTGTGTGTACTGGCATCCTGGTCTGAAATGGAAGATTGATCGCATTTATGTTCTTAATCCTATTAAATATGTAGATTTTAAGAGAAATGAGGTAAAAACAAGATTAAATGGAAATAAAGCTATCAAAATGATGAATGGAGGATGTGAAAGCCTCTTTTTAGATGCTGTGGCAGAACGAACCCAGCGAACAACGAAGGCTTTAAAGAATGTACACTACATCCTGGAAGCGCATTTCCAAATGACAAAGAATGCGAATCCGCAGGATACACCGGGAAAATTCTATGCAATAACGCGTAAGAGACTTGAAAAAGGCCGATGTAGCGCAGAACCTTATTTTGGTTGCAGAGAGTTCCCTGTTGCTTTTCGGGAGTGGAATGGTGGTGACAATATTCCAACGATTGATGATACAAAGGATTTGGGATATATGTTTTTTGACTATGATTATTCAAGGTCCGATATTATTCGCCCGATATTTTTTCATGCAAAAATGATACACGGTGTAATTTCATTAACTGATGTTGAAATAGGGATACCGCAATCCCACTGGCTTTAGACGGTGGGTAGTTCACAAGCTGATGTAATAAAATAAAGCATGGCGAAGCAATGTCTACACATAAGAAGATACCAAAGAAAACTCGGCTTGCAGTATACGAAAAATGTAACCATCGGTGTGCCTATTGTGGCTGTGATTTAAAATATGAAGATATGCAGGTTGATCATATTAAATCTGTTTATGCAAACATCGATGCCAGTCATGCAATGACAGAAGAAGAAATGTATTCGGGAAAAAATCTGCTTCCGGCGTGCCGGCAGTGTAACTTTTATAAGTCATATGGTAACCTGGAATCTTTTCGGGAAGCATTAACAAGCACACTAATGAGAAATCTGCAGAAAACATTTCAGTATCGTTTGGCGATTAAATACGGGCTTATACAGGAGAATATTGAACCGGTGCAATTTTATTTTGAAAAATTGGCGTTAAAATCGATTAGATTGTAAAAATAAGGAAAAGTCAATGATGGTAATAAAAGAATTGGTAAATCTATATGAAGCGCTTGTTGAACAGGGGAAGGTTGCTCCGATGGGATGGACGGATGCAAAAGTAACTTATGGGCTGGAGCTGGATAAAAATGGTATACCTAAAGGGCTAAAACCTCTTGCAGTGAGAGAAGTGGAAAGAAAAAATGGGGAAAAAAATGAGGCTATACCGGCGTATGTGATGGTGCCAGAGCAGAAAAAAAGAACAAATGGGGTTAATCCATATCTTTTGTGTGATACCGCAGGATATCTGTTGGGGGTAAGCAAGAATGGAAAAGATGCGATAAAATATTTTAATGCATCAAAAAAGAACCATTTGAAATTTTTAAAAGGTCTCTCATGTGATGCGGCAAGTGCAGTTATAAAGTTCTTTCAGCAGTGGAATCCGGATAGTTTTTCCTGTTATGATTTTCTTCTGGAAAAAGAAAATGAACTTGCAACAGTAAAAATTGTATTTTTATATAACGGTGAGCCAGTATCATCAGATAAAGAAATTGTGGAAAGGTGGCAGGAATTATACGAATCCCAATATAATAAAGAAGAAAAAATCACATGCATAATTACCGGAAAGAAAGAGCCACAGGCCAGAAATCATAAAAACATTATGAATATAGCAAATGGCGCAAGCATGGGACAACCGCTTGTGTCAAATGATAAACAGGCGTTTTGGTCTTACAACAGGGAGAAAGCAGATGGGATAGGAATAGGAATGTATACAGCACATGCCTATACTACGGCACTAAATTATCTTTTGAAAGATCACAAAAATGTAGTAAAACTTGGAAAGATAACGGCGGTAGGATGGCTGGAGGGAAAAGATCCGGCAGAAGAAATGATTCTTGAAGTGTTTCAAAATGCGGCTGATGTGAGTACGGCGAAAAAAGAGAAAATCAATATGGAAAGAAAATTTTTTCTGCTTGGATTATCACCGAACTCCGGAAGGCTTGTTGTCAACTTTTTCCTTGAAAACAGTTTTGGAAATTTTCTAAACAACGTGAACGATTTTAGAAAGGATTTTTTTATTGAACTGCCAGAATATGTAGATAAAGATAAGGAAATTCCCCTATGGAGGATATTGAAACAGACACTTCCACCTGGAAGTAAGGAGGTGGCCGTAACAGAAAGACTACCTTTAGAAATGCTGACTGCAATTTATAATAAACAAAGATATCCTGAATCACTTATAAGTGGTGTGATGAAAAGGATTCATGCAGAACAAAAAGTATCATATGAAAAAGCGGCAATCATAAAAGGCTATTATACAAGAAATGGGCAATGTCCCAGGGAGGTGCTTGGAGTGGATCTGAATGAGGAATGTGAGGATATTCCATATATATTGGGTAGGATTTTTGCAGTATGTGAACATTTGCAGGAAAAGGCAATTCCAGGAGTAAAGTCTACAATAACTATGCGATTTTTTAACACGGCATATATAGTTCCGGCTCGGGTATATCCAACGCTGTTGAAAATGAGCAGTTGGCACCTAAAAAAATTAAAGAAGGATGCTGAAAGGATATATTTTGATTCTATGTTGTCTGATTTATTAAATAAAATAGAGGGGAAATTTCCACAGCAGCTTACATTTGAGCAGCAGGGATGTTTTATGTTAGGGTATTATTTCCAGAGGCAAAAGAGATTCAGTAAGAGAAAGGTTGATAAAGATGAGTGAACTGCTTAAGAACAAATATGATTTTCTGATAGTATTTGATATTACAAATGGAAATCCAAACGGTAATCCTGATGACGGGGGACGTCCGAGAATAGATCCGGAGACATCGACTGGAATTGTCACGGATGTCTGTTTAAAGCGTAAAATTCGGGATTATATTGAAATGAGATATGAGGGCAAGAGAGGATATGATGTATATATCAAGCAGGGAACCCCATTAAATAGAAGCGATAAGTCCGCATACGATGCATTGAAGGTGGAGCAAAATGGTGGAATTGCGACGGTCAAAAAAAATGATCCAGATGTATCGCTTAAGGTGAGAGATTATATGTGTGGTCATTATTTTGATATTCGTGCATTTGGCGCTGTGATGACAACTTTTGTTATTGATAAGTTGAATTGTGGGCAGATTAAGGGACCGGTTCAACTTAGTTTTGCAAAATCAGTTGATCCGATTTTCCCGATGGACATTGCAATTACAAGGAAAGCAATAACCAAAGAGGACGATGCGGGGAGAAAAAATAACGAAATCGGAACCAAGAGTATTATTCCGTATGGCTTATTTGTTGCTCAAGGCCATATTTCTGCAAGTCTTGCACGAAAAACAGGGTTTAATGAGGATGATTTGGAAGTATTATGGAGTGCAATTTGTAATATGATGGAGGAGGATCATTCAGCCTCGAGAGCAGGGATGTATATGAGAAAACTCATTATATTCAAACACGATAGCATTTGGGGAAATGCTCCGGCGTACAAATTATTTGATTCTATAAAAATCTTCAAAAGGGATGGTGTGGTGGCTCCAAGATCTTTTTCAGATTATGAAATACATATTCCTGATGAAATGCCAGAGGGGGTTATGTGTGAATGCAGGGATTGAAAATATACTAAAATAGCAGACAAATATTAAACTTTAATTTAATAAATATATTGAGAACTGAAAATTAGTGTGGTATGATATAAATGTATCATATTATATATTTTAAAATCTGGCTGCAGTCAGATTGTATTTCAGGGTTTTGAGTGGTTCAAAAGCTTCTGCATTATGCAGGGGCTTTTTTTGTTGCCCGAAATCCTATGTTTTTAATGGATCAATGAGGATTCAGGAAAGGAGTTTTATATGGAAAATAATATTTTCCGGCAGAGTTCATTTTCGCGAACAATTATTAATGAAGCGAAGATGGGTGCGTATTATACCGATGCAGAGCATTGCCGACGTATCGGAAGACTTCTGGATTTTCCAGAAGAATTTATTGCACTCGAACCATCTATTGGTGATGGAAGCGCAATTGCGGCAACATTGGAGGAAGCTACTGTTTTGCCAAAGATATATGGGGTAGAACTGAACCAGAACACATATGAGGAAATAAAAGATGATGAACGGTTTTATGTTTTGCCAGCGGATTTCCTCACAGGTGTTGTGGTGAGCAACCGGGTTTTTTCTTATTGCTTCTCCAATCCGCCATATGGTGTCGGTGAAGATGGGAAGACTCGTCTGGAAAAAAGCTTTCTCGAAAAGATAAGTAATTACATGTGTCCGGAAGGAATTCTGGTTTATGTAATTCCTTATCAGGTATTGCAGGAGGAAAGGTTTCTCCGAAGTTTGTTTTCGAGATTCACACCTTTAGCTGTTTTCAAATTTGATGATAAAGAATTTGAAAAATATCATCAGGTTGTGGTGATCGCTCAAAAAAGGAGTCGGGAGGGATATCTGAGAGACTGGTATGAGAAATTCAAGGAACAAATTAGTGAAATTTCAAACATTTCCTATCTTCCTACGATTGATGAGCCAGTTGACAGAAAAATTCCGGTACCACCGTCGAGTGATGAAAAACTCACGTATTTTACAACACGTGAGTTTGATGCAGAAAATGCTGGGAAAAGGCTGATGGGAAGCAATTTATATCTCATGATCGGGAAAAAAGGAATTCTTCCCTCTTATACAGCTACCGAATTAGGACATCCGGCAATTCCGCTGAAAAAGGATCTGTTATACCTATGTGCAATATCAGGGGGAGGGCAGGGGCTTACTGGATCAGAGGAAAATCGGGATCTGCATCTTCAAAGAGGTGTGGCCAAGGTTGTCACGAATCAATTTTTGAAAAATAAAGGAGAAGATAAAGCAGAATGTGTTGAAACTTCTTCTACGAAAATCACTCTTAATATTATTGAGAATGATGGAACTATCACTGTTCTTGAATAGTGAGCAGGTTTTTAACCAGAGATTCTGGAGAAAGAGGTTTTTTATGGAAAAAGTTATTTTAGGAGGGGCAATTGTTTATCTTGATTTTGCACTCCTTACGGATGTAGGCGGACAGCTTGGAGTTATTTCATATTTCAATAGAAGTAATTCGCAGGTTCGCTCGTTTGGTGCCTCTCTGACATTTGAAAAGGGCATTCAATTGGATAAAAAATTTTATTCAATTGAGGGTCAGAAATTTCAGACCTATATCCAGCCGGTTGTTGTGGGGAAGGAGAAATTTTACCATGCGATCAGCTTAAATACAGATTTGGGAGAAAATATTCTCTTATGTGAAAGAGAAAAATGTTATGAGAGATTTTATGATTTCCTCATGACAAAATTTGATCTTCCACTTTTAAAAGAGTGGGGAAAGACACTTTATGATACTTTTCGTGAATCGCAGAAAGTATGGGATAGATGTATTCTCATACAAGGAGAAAACAGTTTTACGACATCAATTCCGATTGGTGGGAAAGATGTCATGTTATCGGATCTGCAGCTATCTGAAATTTCTATTAAAGAAGCTGATCTGCAGAATACGGTATCAAATCTTCTTGCGGAGAAGAAAATCTGCATCAGCCCAAACCGGCAGAGAAAACTCCAGTTTAAGAACATGGATGAATATTTCAAAGAATATGGTTCATCTCTTGTAAAAAATCTGGAGAAAGACATTCATCCGTTACGCTCCCTTGATGGGGAGGTGCATGATTTTACGGTTAAAGGTAAAAGACTGTACCCACAGCAGATCGCGCAGGTGAATGGTGATGTTGCACTACTTGAAAATCACAGGTATGCGATTATTAACTCTGGAATGGGTACAGGGAAGACACTTATGGCTTCCTGCGTTGCAGAGAGTTTTTTTGTCCGGAAATGGCTACGGTCGCATCCGGATAAGACACTTGCTGATGCATATGCATCTGACAGTAATATTTCCTATCGGAATATAGTAATGTGTCCCGGGCATCTGGCAGAGAAGTGGGCAAAGGAAATCAATGAGGAAATACCATTTGCGAAAGCAATGGTTATTTCAGATTTTAAACAGCTCATTAAACTGCGGGAGCATGGATCAAAGAGAGAAGGAAAAGAGTTTTTTATTCTGTCGAAGGACTTCTGTAAATTGTCCTATCAGAGTATTCCCACGCCGACTAAACAGCGAAAAGGAAAAGTGTACCACAAGGTATGCCGCGAGTGTGGGGCACTTGTGTATGGAGATGTCTGTGAATGTGGATCTAAAAGTTTTGAGATAAGAGATACATATTCCAAGAGGACGGGTATGGTGTGTCCCACTTGTGGCCGCATCCTTATTCCTTATGCAAAACCTGATAAGGACGTGGAGGAACAGAAAGTTTTGGATTGCAATTCTTTTTCTGCACCAAACGCAAAGAATGCAAAATGCGTTTTTTGTGGTGAAGATTTATGGCAGCCAAATGTGGCCAATATTGGAGAAAACCGGGATAAGAAATGGATACGGGCAACCTTTTGGGCAAATAAGACCCATAAGGGGAAAAAGACCATATGGGTACATAAAGATCACATGGAAGAAGCCTGTATAAAAATGGAAAGTCAACCGCTTGCTGTTTTAGACAGATCTGGAGCCAGAAAATATGCTCCGGCGGAGTTTATCAAAAGATATTTAAAGGGATTTTTTGATATAGCCATTTTTGACGAGATTCAGGACCTGAAAGGAGGAAATACCGGACAAGGACATGCAATGCATGCACTGATCCGTGCAAGCAGAAAGCAATTGTGTCTTACAGGAACTATTGCAGGCGGCATGGCAAATCATCTTTTCTATACATTGTATAGACTGGAGCCACAGCGTATGAAAAACAGGGGATTTGAATACAAGGATGAATTACAGTTCTCTGAAAAGTACGGGAAAGTGGAAAGAACTTTTGAATATGGAGGAAGGACAGACGGAGAATTTCGTGAGTGCTGTAAAGGAAAAATGGTCTCGCAGGGACCAAAAGTAAAACCGGGTATATCCCCGCTTATTTTTATGGATTTTCTGCTTGACCGGACAACATTTCTTGATTTATCTGATATGAGCCGTTATCTTCCAAAATTAAAAGAAAATGTAGTGTCTGTGCACTACGAAACGGAATTAGAGGAGGATATGAAATCTTCCTATTTACAGGTGATAAATAAGCTGACTACAGCGTCACGCGATAAATCTCTAGGAGGGTTTGCGCTGCTTTCAACGCAGCTGCAGTTTTCCCTTTCTTATCTGGATAAACCGTATGGATTGTCACCTATTAAATCTCCGGTATCAGGCAGTATTGTTGTAGAGCCTGATGATTATTCAGAGTTTCAGTCTGTGGAAAAAGAAGAGCTTTTGCTTTCAAAAGAGAAAAGGCTCATTGATATTATAAGAAAAGAGCAGGCAGAGGGAAGAAATGTAGTTGTATACGCAGAATATACAGCAAGTCCAGAAACCTGTATCACATACAGATTGAAGGAGATCATTGAAAAATATTGCAACCTGAAAGGTAAGGTAGAAGTGCTTGAGAGCAGTTCTCCGGCCGCACGTGAGCGTGAAGCATGGATGCATAAAAAAGCCGCAGAGGGGATCAAGGTTTTTATCACGAACCCAAGATGCGTAAGTACGGGTCTTGATTTCTGTTTTGTAAAGGACGGGATTAAGTACAATTATCCTACATTGATTTTTTATCAGTTGGGATATTCCATGTTTGTCACATGGCAGGCATCAAGACGTGCCTACCGGTTAAACCAGACGAAAGAATGCCGGAATTATTATCTTGCATGGTCTGGAAGTGTGCAGGAGGCAGTCATTTCGTTGATCGCAGAAAAACAGGCTGCAACATCAGCTATACAGGGAAAGTTTTCTACAGAGGGCCTTGCTGCAATGGCAAATGGTGTTGATGAGAGAATGAAGCTTGCGCAGGCAATGGCAAACATGGATAGCATCACTGGAAACAATTTGCAGGAGATGTTTGATGTTTTGCAACAGGATATCGAATCAACAGAGTATCGGGATTATAAGCCGATGCTTTTGTATAAAGAACTGGTTGGAGAGGAAGAAGCACCAACGGAATCCTTTGATGCGATTAAAACAGGTCAGCTTGGGATTTTTGATCTGTTTGAAACAATGGATGATAGCAGATCACAGGAACCGTCTGACACAGACCGGGTAATAGATACTGTCTTTGTTGAATCGTCCGTTCCGGTTCTTCATCTCCATACGGCAAAAGCTGTTGGAAAGAAGAAGGTTGTCAGTGGACAGCTTTCGCTTTTTTAGAATTTAAGTTTTCCATAGAGGAATACGACGAAAATACATATTTAGGTTATCCCGTCACCTTAGCGCGGGAAGAAAGAAGGTTATTATGAGTACATTAAAAATTGAAAATGCCGCATTAAAAGAAGCTGTAAGAAAGTGTTCGGTTTCTGAAAAGGATACCATTACCCTTTTTGTGACAGAAAAAAAGAGCGGTGATAAAAACATTGCACAGCTTAAAACATGTAATGGGAATATGCAGACATCTGCACTTGTTCTTGTCGAAATCGACACAAAGGGTGGTGAAACTTTCATTTTCCCATCAGCATTGTTTTCAAGTTCTGTATCAACTCTTGGAACTTACGCAGACGATGATTTTGAACTTACTATTCCGGAAAATGGTGGATTTTTATCAATTTCCTGTGGCAGTGCAAGTGTGGACATTCCGCTTTTGTCAGAAGCCATTTCCATTGAAATGGCAGACGCAAAGAAAGAAAAGTATGCATATACAAAATTTGCGTCAGCTACATTGAAAGAGGCCTTTTCTATTGGATCTGTTGCAATGGACAAGGAATGTCATCAGAAAGCGGCCGCAAATGCAGTCGATGTGGCTCCCGTATCAGGGAATAACGGGGACAAATTGCTGCGTATCTGTGCATTGAATGAAAATTGTTCAATGATTTCTGTTGCTTATGCTCCGGTATTGCAGGAAAAAGGATTGGATGATTTGTTAGGGAAAAGAGAGTATGTATTAAACTCACTTTTTTGCAAGATTATTTCCTCCATTAAAAGTGATGAGGTTGAAATCCTGATGTTCGAACGTCAGGTGATTGTAAGGGATGGTCTTGATTTTTACATTATTGTCCCAAATGCAGCAAAATATCCCGATGTATTAAAGGTATTGCAGGAAATTCAGCCTGATTATTCTGCGACTGTTTCAAAGGATAAACTGACAGGGGCTATAAATGTGTCCTTGTTGGGAAAAGAGGAAAAAGACGATCTTAAAATTTTGCTTGTTGTAGATGATAACAAGCTTAACGTCTCAAGTATCTCTAATGAGGGAAACCATGCGGATATTGAAGCAGCAGATTGTTCTGGGCAGATTAAAATCGGTGTAGATGGATCGCTTTTGCGTCGTGCAGCAGTCAGATTATCCGATACAGTGATTATCAGCGGAAACGGTGCCAAGGACCTGATTCACCTGAAAAGTCCGAATATTGATGGTTCTGTCAATATTTGCCCGGTGAATCTCCAGGCAAAGGATTTGGCGGAAAATGTATCAGAAAAATAGTAGTTTTATATCTGGTGGAAAGGCATCCGGCTTATGCCGGATGCTGTTTCCGCATTTTAGGGCTTATACCTGTTTCTGTATGGCAGATATTGGTATAAGCCCTAAAATTTGCGCTTTAAAGTATAAAAAATAAAACCCAAAATAAATTTCTTTTTCAGATTGACATTTTATCAGGGTTTGAGCCTATGATTTGTCAAATTTCAAACAAAAGGAGGAAAATTCAATGGAAACCAAGGAAAAAGGACTATTGGAAAAAATTAAAAACATTAAGTTAAAGGCAGGGCTTGCGGTTATTGCTGTTATGAACCTACCGGTTACGCAGGTATTTGCCGGAGATAAAAAAAAATCTGACCCTACAAAACCTGACTCTACATCTACAAATGATCTTTCGTTTCTTACGGACGGGACAAAAGGAAATGGAGCTTTTGATAAGGCAACAAAAGCAGTGCAGCAAACTGGAATTTCTGGAATTACTTTTGTAAGAACAGCATGTCTTGTGGGTGCAGTAATTGCCATTATTATTTGCGGTTTTAAAATTGCGGCAAGCAAGGGTAGTACCAAGGAAGATGGTAAATCCGGACTTTTATGGGCAGTAATTGGTATTGCGATAATTGTAGCAGCCGTATCTATTGCTGGGATGGCAATGCAGTTTGGTAATGCGCTTGGATAAATAAGTAAATAAATATTTCTGGAGATGTAGATATGATATCAGTATTTGAAAAAATTGACAGTATTTATATTGGAATATTGCTAAAAACCAATTCAAAAGGGATGGATATGGACCCATTTCATTATATAAAAGACAACAATATCAGTGATAACAAAAGTCTACGGGCAACTGCAGTAAGTGCTTATTCATTGTTAAAAACAATAGGGATTATAGGCATTGTCCTAACGATTACTATATGTGGATTACAATTTGCTTTCGCTAAAAGTGGAAACAAGCTGGATGAGGTAAAGAAAAAACTTGCAGCTGAACTGGCAATAGGTGTTGTTATTTTTGGGTTTGTTTGGATCGCTGGAATCATTTTCTCCATCTCCAAAAAAGTTGTTTAAAAAGATTGTAAGAATTGATTTGATTGGAGGAATTTATTTTGGGTTTACGGCACCAGATACCATCGGAATTCACAGATGAAGATAGATGGTTTAAGTTTTTTACAAAAACAACCCTGAAATACCTGATTGCAGGATTAGTTATCACGTATCTTTTGTTTAAATTATTTGGGTTGATCGGATTCTCTCTTATTGGTGTGACAATAGGGTTAGTTATAACCATTGGATTGGTTTTTATTGCATCTTATCCGATTCCGGAGACACAGTATATCAAAGGGGCAAACCTTACGATTGTCAGAATCCTTAAGCGTAGATTGATACGTTACTTTAACAGGTGTATATACGTTAAGGGATACAGAGGGGGTGGCAGTAAAAAGTGAGTTATATTTTTCAACAGTTAAATAACATTATGACAGGCATTCTTATTGTCATTACGGTATTTGCCGCCCTTTTCTTCCTGATTATGTATAGGAGCAGAAAGAAAAAAAGAGTAAGTTTTGATGAAGACGATACAGACTATGCCGAATTTGACAGGAAAAATGTTAAAGATTATATAAAAATCGATGAGGACGGGATTAAAGATGACATGATCTCTCTTGAAAATGGGAAGAGATTCGTTGGAGTGCTCAGGTGTTCCGGATTTGAATTTTACGACGAAGATTATGCGGTTCAGGCAGCTACCTGTCAATCGTATTATGGGTTTGTGAGTACGATCAATAAACCTATATCATACAGGCAGTATTCTAAACCTGTTGATTTGGAAAACACCATAAAGATATATCAGGACGTTTATCAGAATGTATTAGCTGAATATATGGCTGTAAGGGATGAGCTTAAAGACATTGCATCACATTTGAAGGAAACGCTAAAGGATTTATCTGATGAAGATAAGGGAATCTATGAAAAACGTATCCGAGAGCTTGAAAGACAAATTGAAGCATATAAATTTCGACTGTTTCACATTAAGGATGAGATACGTGTTGTAAATAAATATTCTTCCGGGGCGGTCTTGCCTGATCCGGTAGAAACGTATGTTTTTGAATGGCAGTATGATCCGATGGATTTTTCGACAGATTTAACCCAAGAGGAAATATATGCTCGTGCAAAGCAGGAACTGAACGCGAAGGCATCAGCCATGATACATGCACTCAGTAACAGTCATGTGAAGGCTGTTCGGTGTAAAACGGATGAACTCATTGAGATGTTCAGATTTTATTCATCTCCCGTATCGGCTTCGCGATTTAAGCTGAAAGATATAAAAAATAGTTCTTTTTTTGATGACATTAACACTTCAAATTCTCTTCATGATCTCCAAAAGCAGGTTGTCGATCAGGTGGCACTTAATTCCCAAATGGAATATATGAAAGATATTCATGAGAATGCACAAGAGGCTGCGAAGCGAGCGCTGGATTCTTTGCAAGAAGTGTATCGGAAGGCAGAAGAGGAAGAAAATCGTTTAAGACAGGAAAGAGAAAATGGTAACGATTCTGAAGTAAAATCCCATCCTGTTAAAAATAAAGTTGGGGAGCAGGAAAAGTCCACTGATTCTGAGGACAGTAATTCATACACGACAGAAGATTCTGAGACAGAAAAATCAAATAATAGCAATATTGCCAATATGATAAAGGATTCTGTATCTGGCCAATTACTGATCGAAGATGAATAGGAGGAAAGTAGACATGGCTAATAAAACAGTGAAAAAAGAAAAAAATCCTTCGAAGTCAAAAGAGAGGGGATTGTTTAGATCAAAGGACCGGAGAGTAAAAAAAGATTTAAAAAGAAAAAAGAAACTCTTAGATAACAAAGAGGAAGACGAGGGGAAAGAGATTATATTTTCGGGTGGGGAAGAACACACAGATGAAGAAATGGAGCTTTTCTTTGAATCAAGGAAAACTGTTAAAGAACTGGTATCCCCTCTTGGCGTGAATCCGAATCCGTTGGATCATATGGTAGTTGATGATAATGGGGTGGAACTGTATACGATGTGTTTTTATGTTGATAAGCTTCCCCGAGGCTCTCAGTTTGCATCGACATATGCATCCATGTTTAATTTTCCGGGTGTAACATCTACGGTATTCATCGAGCCACTTGTAGATGGTGCTTCTCAAAAGCAATTGGACAAGCGTATCAATCAGCTGGATGCAGAGTCCATTGCGGCAGAAAAAGATAGGGACAGAAACCGGTACCGTAAGGTAAATAACAAGATGGCAGATGCAGAACGGTACGCCATGGATGTTGAAACAGGTGATAACCGATTATTTATGGTTGCTTTTCTTTATGTTCTGCAGGCTACCACGCTTGATAAACTAAGACGTATCGTGAGTGATTTTCATATGGTTGCCCGTGAAAAGACAGTAGAATGTTGTGCGTGCTATTCGCTGCACCCAGAGGCTTTTTTAAGTGGGTACCCTACTAACCGGGTATATGTCGGTAAAAAGGGACTGATAAGTGAAACTCCCGTGAAATGGCATTATTTCGATAAAAATGCCCTTGTTGATATCTTTAATCATACACGTAGTGGATTTTCGCATAAAAATGGCATATTTGCGGGGCATGTAATAAATACAGGGCAGCCAGTATTATACGATGTATACGACAGTTCTCATAGTGGATACGGAGTGATTTTTTCCGGAAAAACAGGAACAGGAAAAAGTGCAACGATTAAAATGTGGGCTTCTCGATACATTGATTTCGGTTATAAAATCCGTTCCATTGATTTTGACGCACGGGGAACTGGCGGAGAGTATTCCATCATGGCAGAAGCTGTTGGTGGGATAAATTACCAGCTCAAACCGGATTCAAAGAACATTTTAAATCTGTTTGAAGTGGATGTGACAGATGAATTCGATGAAATGACACAGACAGAATATAAGGTATTGGATCTTGCAACAAAGAAATCCAATCTGCTTCGCCTGATAATGACCATGATCAAGGATGGACGTGAAATTGAGCAGTTTGCGCAGGAAACATTTATCAAAAGGATTGTTCTTGATGCCATAACCGAATGCTATAACGATCGTGGAATTTATCATGGGAAAGTTGAAAGCATTTATGAAAAGGCAAAATATGTTGTAAATGGAGCGCTTTCATCCGGGATGGTTAAAAAAGAACTTCCAACGATTACGGATTTCTATAAGAAAATACTTATATGGGAAAAAGAAAATACAAACGAATTCTACAATGAACCATATAGAATCATCCTTGATTCAATGAAGGAATATGTAAGGGAACTGTATTATTGTCCTTCGTGTATTCACTTTTATACAAGTGAAGAATTTGAGGCTTTAAAAAAAGATTTTGAAGGTTCATGCACGGATTGCTCTACAAAAATCGCAGAGATACACGGAACAAAGCCTTATTTTGATGGGCAATCTACGGTTCAGGCATCCCTTGATACCCCACATATCAATTTTGATATTTCGCAGATTCCGGAAGAAGAACGAAGTGTCGCCCTTCTTGTATGCATGGACTTTATGCAGGAAAACTTTATTAAGAAAAATTCTGCTGATCCGCGAAAAACTCAGAAGATGATTATGTTAATTGATGAGATGCATCGAGGATTCCTTTATCCGGAGGCAAGGCAGTTTATTGACGACGCTTATCGTACATATCGTAAACGTCATGTTTCACCTTGGGCTGCCACACAGGCGCTTAAAGATTTTGATGGATATAAAGAGACGCAGAGTATTGTTAAGCAGGCTACTACCATCATTTTGCTGAAACAGGATTTTCAGGATAAAGAGTATCTTGCAAAAGCGACACCCCTTACGTCAAGTCAAATAGATATGGTATGTGATCTTGGAGGCGATCTTGACAATGAAGAAGATCAAAAGGAAAGAAAAGGAGAAGTATGTCTGATTGATAATCAGTCGAAGGTTGCATTCATAAAAATTGATTATTTGACGGACTCTGAGTCACGTATTGTTGAAACGGATATGGAAAATATCCGGACGATGTATAAAGGCGACAGCAACGCAGCGTAAGGAGGATTATCATGAAAAAAGGATTAAAAAACAAATTACGCATGACGATAACGATGTTATTGATGACATGGATTCTTGCTGTTCCTGTATTTTCTGCTTATGCATCGTATTCGGCACCTGCAAAGGATGGATTAGTAAACATACCTACTGCGTCTGATAATAAGAAAACCCTTGATCAATTGATCACGGGGGATAAAACAACGGATTATGATAAGGCAAATTGGGTTGATTATCTAAATAAGCATACTGGTGCTGATTTGAATAATGCCAAAAAGAGAAATGATAAAAAGAAAAAAGAGGATAAAGAATCAGTATCAGATGGGGCATCAAAGGGAAGCTGGACAAATGGACTGGATAATAGCATATACGACGGTGATGCACAGAAAATAAAAAAAGATAAAGATGAGGACAAAGATCCTGGTGTTGTTGAAGGGCTTCTGATTGCTTTTTTTAAATCAATGGGCGATTGGGGATACAAATTTTTCAATAATATTCATATGACTTTGGATACTGTTATTTTAGGGCGAGTAGGTGGTCATGGAATTGCAATGAATGGGTATAATGTGGCACTGTTCACCTTTGAACTAAGACCAGGGAATCCATATGGTGTGGTTGCGGCAGCTGCATATACAACTATGAGAAATATAATATATATTCTGATTTTGGTCATAGTTATGGGAAAACTTGCTGCCGCTACATATGCAGGAGGGTCACAGCGCGCAATTCAGGCATTAAAGGACTCTATCGGATCTTTTGCACTTGCAGTTGTTATGTTGACGGCAATGCCGTATTTTGTAGATGTCTTTTTGTATATCCGGGATGTTGGTTTATATGCGACAGCTGTTTCCTTGGGAAAAAATGTCTTAAATATGGATATTAGTTCATTAAGTCTCATTGATATGTTTAAAGAAAATGCAGAACAAAGCTTTATGAATACGGCAATGTATGTAGGGACATTACTTCTGAACCTTTATTTTGGATTGCAGTATGTAGGATTGGCTCTTTCTTATGTTGTGTATTTCTTTGCATTCCCATTTGTTTGCATGAACATGCAGTTTGACAAAAAAGCTCTTGGTGAGTGGTGGAAATCGCTTCTCTTTTCCATGGTTGTTCCAATCTCGGATATTATGCTTTTGTTTATTCCACTTGCATTTAGTCATCTGGGATCTTCGCAGGCAGTGCATGTTTTGCAGCTAATTATTTGCTCCATGCTTATTCCGACAAGAATGCAACTGCGTGGAGCAATGGGAATCCATACTAATATTGGTATGGAAATGGCAGGTATTGCAACTATGATGGGTGCAATGAGTTTTGCGCGAAGTGCCATTGGTGGAACAGCACGGTTGGCAGCTGGAATTGGCGGAGGAATTGCCGGAGGAATGAGGGATCGCTCTATGGCCAAAATGAATCAGGAACAGGCTGCTAGAAATGAGAATCAGAAGGTGACAGCATGGAATCAATATAAGCAGCAAAACGGCTATGGGGTACAACCCAGTGCAGACGGAAGAGGGACAATTCCTGGGGAAAAGGAAATGCCTGGTGTAAATTCTTATGCTGAGGGAGTGAGAAAACTTTCAGAAATGTATGGAGTACCTCCAGAAGCGTTTGGAAAAGATGCAGCTAACGCAGCATACAAAGATGGCGTTGGAGGATCTGGCGAATTTGGGGGATCTGGTTATGGCGGAACACAATCTGGTGTAGATCAGGATCTTCTTGAAAAATATGCAAACACATCTAATTTTGAGAGTCCTGAGTTTAAAAACCTTTCACCGGCAAAAAAAGCAGAACTTTACAGAAAGCGTTCATTGCAGCAATTTGGTGGAGCAGCTGGTAAGGCATTGCTTGGTGCAGGAGGCATGGTTGGTGGAGCGGCGGTTGCCGGAATGGCAACGACATTTTTTTCACCGGCTACGAAACTACAGGCGATGGGTATTGGAATGGATGCAGGTGGGTCATTTGGTGGTGCAGTCGGTGGTCTTGCAGGATCAGCCTTGGGTGGTAAAATTGCAGATAAAATACCAGGTGCCAGAACAGAAGGTTTTGGTGGCAAGGATGTAGATCGTTTAGCACAACAGGAAATGCAAAATTATCGAAAGGAATGGGCACAGTCCATGTATCAGGCTACCATGTCAGGTATAAATGAAGAAGAGATTAATGCCATGAATTTACAACAGTTCCAGCAATATATGACAAGTGACCAGAATTCAGACATGGAAAAATATATGGATGGTGTATATAATTCTGTCAAAGAGATGGATGCTTCACCAAAGGAAATGAAGGAAGAAATGTCACGTTATTGTGTTAAGCATGCAATGGAGTTATCACAGCCATATCTTGACAAAAATGTAAATGTAAAGAGTGAAAATATGGATCCTAAGATTTTAAATGAATTGAGGGAAAGAAATAATACTGCATTACATAATTATTATGATAAAAATTTTGCGCCTGATGTCCTCACAAGCAAATATGGTGGGAAATATAAATTCGATTGAATGTTTTAGCATAGTGAACAATTTTATTTTATGGTGGTTGGTTTTATTATCAACCACCATTTCTTTTTATAATAAATTTTACCATAAATGATTTACTATATGTGCTAAGAGGTCTCCAACATCGTAGTTGCGGGGCATTTTAATCTAAGGCAGGATCATATTTGAAATATCCGGTATCAAACAAATCCTTGACAGGGTGACGGTCACTACCGTATTGATGTCCGACCCTGGCGATCACTATTTTCCCTACAAGCTCTTGCGCATCAGAAAGAGTCAGCTCCGGGATAGGATCTGTATACAGTGAGCCGCAGGGATCAGCAAGAAGAAGCCTTGGACCAGCTGGATCAGGGAAGGCAACTTCTACAGATGAAAGGTATTGCCCATATGCAAAATCAGCAGGTTTGCTGCGAAAAGGGTTGTTTATTTGAGAGAGTGCTAACTGATCCATAAATTCCTTAGTCATTACTGATCGTGTTAACTCAGATGCGATTTCCCTATGAACGAAAAAGAATGTATCTTTCCAGTTGTTATAATCGGTGATTTTCTCGTCTTCCAGCTTATCATCATACACATAATGCCTGGAATAGATATTCCCTGATGGAAATTTTGTTCCATTCGTGCGGGCAAAGTGATCGTTTGCCGCAATTTTGTGTATTAGGCAATCTCTTTTTTGGCGCAAATCGTATAATTCGTTGCGTAAACTGGAAATTTCTTCTTGCTGTTCTTTAGTGTAATTCGTTGATAATGGACTCATAATATCTCCTTAAGAAAGAGTTTCTTCTATATAAATGTATATCATATATTAAGGGTGATCTACAAGAGATATGAATCAATTTGCAAGGATTTTCTTTTGGTGCTTGACTTTTTCTATGGGTTTATGCCTAATCTATGTCAAAAGATGAACTTTAATTTAACAGGAGGAAATATGAAGCTATTATTAGGCGTATATGGGATGCAGGAAGCAGATGCCCGTGAATTTGTCAAAATGGCTAATGAAATGGGTGCGGATATAAAATCTTATGCGCTCCGGATAGGTAAAATTGCAGTAGAGCGTTATTTGCAGGAGAACACAGATACTTCTGTTGTAATTGTTTCAGAGGCACTGGAAGCAAAAAGTCCTTATGAGGTTGGAGATTTTGAAAGAATCATTGATATTAAAAATGATCTTACAATAATTCCAATTTTAAACAATGAAACAGAGGGTACGGAAAAAATACTTGGGATTTTTAACCTTGGTATATACAATGCAATATATGCAAAGGATGCCATGGGTGAAAATGTTGCCCGGTTAATCGTTGATCCACGTAGCCGTAAATTGGCCAAGTCGTATTATCGCATCCAGGATGCCATGGAAAATACAAATGGAGCCAATATAGAGCAATGTGTAGAATATATTCTATCAGGAGAAAAAGATGAACTACCGGAGAGAGCTGTATACATAAAAGAACGTGTAAGCAAAACAGATTTCCTTACTATTAAATCAATGCTTCCGTATGAAATACAGGAGGTTATTGATCAGAGTATACCTTTGAACCGAGGTGTTCTTTCGGAGGCATCTGATTTTCCAAAAAATGAAGAAAAAGACATAGAAAATGATAACAACATCAGTGGAAAAAATGAGGAAAGAAAGGAAGAGGTAGGAGGCAGATTTTCCGCAATTGAATCTTTAATGAAGAAAACTCAAGGGAAAATAGCTGGAATAGTTAAAAAGCAGGATATTGATGAGCCGGAAGAGGATAAAGAAGAAGCAGAGCCAGAATATAGTGGCTCGAAGAACATTTCAATATCGACAGGGGTTGATTTATCAGACGTTCTTTCTAATGTACAAATAGCTTTTGTTGGCGTACAGAAGAGATGCGGGGTTACGCATCAGGCGATTATAGCAGCAGAGTATCTGGCTGCATATGGTTATCGGGTTGCCTTTGTAGACTGTTCTCAAACAAAAGGTAAGTCATTAAATGCAATTGCAAAATATCAGAGTGTTAAGTGGAAAGAAAATTTCTTTTCTTATTGCAATGTAGATTATTATCCGGATGCAATATCAAGAGTACAGGATATACTCACACCTCATGAGTATCATTTTGTGGTAATGGACTTTGGACCTTATGCTGGAAATATAAAAGATATGATTGAACAATGCCAGAAAAGATTTGTGGTTGCGGGTTCAGCTCCGTGGGAGCAGGGACAGTTGCAATCATTTATGAAGGAGGTTTCAAAACTTGATGCTGATTTTGTATACCTTATCAGAGGGGTGTCCGATAGAGAAAGAAGTGATCCTAAGTGGGAAAATTTAGGTAGTGCATGTAAATTTGCAGAAAACCAGGACAATCCATTTTCGGGAGAATGTTATGAAAGTTTAAAAAATGAACTTTCTGTTTATACAACTGGAAAAAGCCAAAAGAAGGAGAAAAAGCAAAATAGGAAAAGGGTTGACGATAACTCTGGAAGAGAAAGAAAGAATCATATAGGTACTGCCGCAGTTTTTGTTACATCTTTAAAACATGGATGTGGATGCTCGCATTTTTCATCCGGTATTGCAAATTATCTGAACATGGAAGGATATGATTCATGTGTGATCACACAATCTCCAGAGGCAATTGAGTCAGAAGTTGATGAAGGAATAGAACTGGTTCGAATTGAAAGCGACTATGAAAGCTCTTATGGAAGAAATCAGTATGTGATCATTGATGGGGGAGTAAATTCTGATTTGAAATCTGAGCAGATAGCGGATCTTAAGCGTGCGCAGTATAAGGTTATGATGTGCTGGGGTGACGATGAGTATCTGAGACTGCTCGCTACTTTTGTGAAAAATTTATCGGATGAAGAAACGGCAGAGTGGATTTTTGTATTTAATAATGTTACTGGACGAAAAATCAGAGATCTGAAAAATTTAATGAATGGAATGTTTTCCTGTTATCTTCCTATGTACGATACATTGGAAATGCCACGCGAAGTAAGGAAAATAATGAAAGAAATACTTTTACTGTAAAAATGCAAAAAAGTCAGATGTGATTTTATATAAAATAAATGGTATAAAATTAGTAGTTTCTTTTTTTGTGAAAATTTTGACAGATGGGAGGAATGACCTTGATAAAGCACGAAAAAGAAAGAAAGATAAAAAGCCAACAGGCGATTGCCTTTTGGGGGGACAGGGCAGATGTATACTGTCGATTTGCTTCTGCAATGTTGTCAAGGGAGAAGGTTTTAGTTGTTGATTTGTCAAACAGTTCATCACTCATTATAGGAGTATATGGGGATAGCGTGGAAAATGAGAAGGAAAATATGCACGAGGTTACATTTACCAAGAATGTGGACTTACTCGTAGAAAATATAGATAAATATAAGACCGTTATTATTTTTGATGATTTCTGCGATAAAAATAATTCACTTTGCAACTACATGAAATATGCTAATTATCTTAATGAGGTATATATGTGTTTTAACTCTACAAGATCTTCCATGACAAAGCTTGCAACTATGTATGAGTGTATTGGGCAATCACCTGCTGGGACATATAACTATGTCTATGACGGAACAGGAAGGGAAGCAAGAATTTGGGGCGTTAGTGAATATTGGAGATATATTGGTGAAAAACTTAAAAATCCGCAAAAAGTATATATTGTGCCACAAAATGAAGGGGATTTTGTGGAATTTTTAAAACTTGACTATGGAACTTTCCAGATGAAATCTTTATCGGTTGGTTTTAAGGGAATGCTTTTGGATATTCTTAATAATTCCACTCTTGGGGAAAGTGAAAAAGAGGATGTCGAAAATAAGGCATTATTTTGCTTGTAAATGCAAAAAAGTATACATTAGATAAATGGCACATATATGTTGTGCAAGGAGGAACGTTTTGGATAAAAATGATGAAATAATAATATGTGATAAAAAAAGAATGTCTGCGGCCAGGTTCGTGGGAATACACGGAGATCGTGCTGTTTCAAATTCTATGAAGTCGTATTATGATAAACCAGTACCGGAAATTGGTAAAATATATCTCATAAATGAGACAAATGAAATTGGTGAGCAGGGAAGTCCAGGACGTCCGGAAAGGCTAATATGCCGGCCAAAACAATATTCGGGATATAAGGGATGTTTCCTATTATGCGAATATTTCACTGCACCTGACAGACCATGGCACCGTTCCTTCTTAGTGGAAGACTTTCGGAAAGGACTTATTCGTATACAAGAATTAAAAGATTATATATATGTCAATTTTATGAATGGGCCATATTCGTGGACGGATCTTGATATAGATCACCCGCATCCAGATATAAAAAAATTATATAAATGAGGAATATATGCAGCTGCCGGCAAGACAGCTGTATTTTATTTTATGAATAAAATTTGAAATTGTTCCGCTATTTTCCTTTTCTTTGGGAACAAAATGTGTTATTTTTCTTTCATACCAATTCTAAATAATCAGGACAAAACCAAAAGGTTAGGAGAGACCAGATATGAGAAATAGAGAAGAAAAAAATATATGCTGCATCTGTGGAGATCAGAAAGATGATTTCGATCTCATTACTTTTGATCAAGGGAAAAAGATATGTACTACCTGCGGCAGAAAGTTGAACATGATCTTTGATGGGGAAAAATGGGATAATACTGGCGAAATTAAAAAATCTGATGAAGAAAAAAGTTTTTTTTCAAATGACTTTATTGGATCGGGTGAAAATAGGAAGAGACGCTTGTATCCCAAAGAAATCAAAAGACAGCTCGATAGATATGTGGTAGGACAGGAACAGGCGAAGGAACTGTTAGCTGTGGCAAGCTATAACCATTATAAAAGGATAAATCTAAATGATCCGGACATTCAAAAATCGAATATTTTATTGATGGGACAGACGGGATGTGGAAAAACACATTTGGTGAGAACACTTGCTAGAATTTTGGATGTTCCAGTGACTATTGTGCCAGCCACGAGACTCACAGAAGCGGGCTATTTTGGTGATGATGTGGAAAGTTGCATCCAAAGCCTTCTTATGGAAGCGGGGAATGACGTGGAAAAAGCAGAGTCGGGTATTGTTTTTATCGATGAAATTGATAAACTGACAAGCTCATCTACAGAAACACAGCGTGTTGTAGGTGGGAAAGGGGTTCAACAGGCGTTGCTCCCTCTTATTGAAGGCTGTAAGGTGGAAATCACGACAACACCAAAAAGCGTAGGGGTGGCAACATTTACTAATTCTACAAAAATAGTGAATACATCTAATATTTTATTCATATGCGGAGGTGCGTTCCCTGATCTTGAGGAGATCATTAAAGAACGTCTGGGCGAAAAAAATAAGAACATTGGTTTTTTGAAGGATTCTGAGGATTCAGAAGATGTATGTGAAAATCCTTTAAAATATGTAGAAACACGGGATTTGGAGAAATTTGGTCTTATCCCGGAACTTTTGGGAAGGCTTCCGGTTAAAGCGGTATTGGATTCTCTTACAACGGATGTATTAAAAAAGATTCTTGTAGAACCACAGGGATCACTCGTGTCCCAGTACAGAAAATTGTTTGCTTTTGACGGGATCGATCTGCTTTTTGAAGATGAAGCATTGGATTATATAGCTCAACTTGCTTATAAGGAAAAGACAGGGGCACGATCTCTTAGAACGATTATGGAAAAATGTCTTAACCGTCTGATGTATGAAAGCCCAGGAAACACAAACATAAAAACACTCACAATATCGAAAGAGTTTCTTTTAAATCAACAGAATCTCCTTATAAAAAAACATGCGTTTGGTTAAAACTTGATAATGGATATTATGACCAAGTAATTCAAGTGGAAATATGCTTCTGTCCAGTATAGCTAATCAGGTGGTAATTCTCGTTTGGTATCTATTAACCGAGAATTGCCACCTGATTTTAATTGCGGTTTGATAGCTTATTGCATTTAAATATAAGATGATGAATCATGAAGAAGCAGTTTTATTTTCAGGAGATTTCGCTGTTTGTGCCGCTGTGAGCGCTGCTTGCGTTGAACGTAAATTTTCTAAGATTTCATAGTATTTCTGCTGATATTTATCAATTTCTGATTGATATTTAGTTTTAAGTGACTGGATCGTTTTCTGGTTTTCCTTTTCAACATTTAGCAGAGCTTTATCCTGCTGTATTTGCATTCTTTCTTTGCAGTGTTCCACAGCCTCCGCTTCATGAGATTTCATGTCCTCTATGATGGATGCAGCTTTGTCGGTCTCTTTCCGTAAGCCTTCATTTTCTTTTTTCAAGGTTTCATATTTGCCAGATAAAATAGAAAAATTCTTATGCTCATCCATCATGGATTCCAGTTTTATTTTTAGTTCATCATAGGATGTGGCGAGAGCCTGATTTAATTTGTCTTTATCGCTAAGCATGATATTGAGATCTGAGATTTTGGCATCAGATTCCTTTTTGAGCAGTTCAATTTTTCTTTGTAATTCCTCATTTATTCCGTAAAGTGAATTTGCTTCATCAGTTGCTTCTTTTTCTGTCTGTTTTACCTTTTTTAGCTGTTCTTGTAAATCCTGAATTGTGACATCCTTTGATTTCAACATTGCATCAAATTCTGTGCGAATGGTTTCTGCAAGATTTTGGTTATCTTCAAGGGAACCCATATACATACGTGTCAGAGAATTGACATATTTCTCAAACAGTTCAATATCACTTTTCTTATCGGTTAAAATTGCTTTTCCTGCTTGAAATTCATAGGCTTCGATTAACTTGGAAAGGGTTTCCTGTTGGTTTCCGCCAATATCAGCAGATATTTCTTTAAATTTATCTGCAGTAATGTCATCAATTCTAAAAGATTTTGGTTTTAGTTCTCCTGCCATAACTTCTCCTTTCTGTAATACACTACAAAGTGTTTAATTGTATTACATAAATTTTTTATTTAAATAATTATAACATTTACATACAATTTTGCATAGCATATTTTGTAATGTAATACACTACGATACAATACATATGTATTACATTGCAAAATTTACTAACAAATTTACAGTTTGAGATGGATTACATTATAAGGTTCAGCCTTCAGGGAAAATTTGATTTAGTAATTTAATTTTACAAGATATCCTTCAATTTTTCTGTCTGGAAATAAAGAAGAGAAAAATCATCGTAATAAAGCGTAACTTTTGGGGCTTGACTTTTTCTATGGGTTTATGACTATAATTCGCTCAAAATTAAGAAAGGGGTTATTAAGTGTATAAGATATGAAGAAAATGATGTGCGCAGTTTTGATGTTGGCAACCTTTGTGTTTCTGTTGACAGGTTGCGGAAATAGTGCACCTTCTGCCAGTTTTGATGGAAGCAGACAGCAGATGGAAGATCAAAGAGCACAGCAAAAGGCCGCGGAAAAAGCAAAAGAACAGACCACGGATCGAAAAAAGGATGCAGAAAAAAGTGCAAAACTTACACAGAAAAAGATAGGGGAGAAGGCTACACAGGCATATGATCTTGTAGAACAGCAAACTGCGGAAGCACAGGAGTTAGGAATTAACGGCCTGACGCAGAAAATTTTGTACAAAGGGTATTTAATTTATTACAAATTTTGCGATTTTGCAATCAGTATTATCATTGTCGGGTGGGTAATAGCTATTCTAGGCAATTTTTTGTTTCATAAATTGCCGAAAATCAGGAAATTTTGTATTTTGTTTTTCGGGGTGACGGTAACCGGGATAACATTTCTGATTGTTTTTGCACCGAGTATGATACAAAGCCTAGGTAAATAGGAAAGAAAGGAATATTATGAGCGAAAAAATGGTGAATGAGAAGGAGAATGCTGTAGATACAGCGGTAGAAGGTACAACAAATGACAAGGAGCCAAAAGAGGAAGTGAAGGCTGGAAGAAAGAAAACAGGTAATACCGCAGTAACGGAAAAGGTAAAAAAGGAAAGCAAGAAGAAAGAGGGGGAATTAACAGCACAATCCACAGAATCAGAGAAAAATCTGGATAAGGATAAGAAAGCTGGTACTGAAAAAATTCAGGATGGTATTAAGATCAGGACGTATTCCGGAGAAGTGCATATTAAAAATGCATCCGATGAAAGCGTAATAAAAAAATACGAACAGTATATGAATAGCAAGGAGATTATGGATGTGCAGTTTTCTGCACTTCAGGGGAAATTAGGTTTTGTTGGATATGATGGGAAAATTAAAATCATAATGTCTACTAAAAATGTGGATGGATTCAGTCACTCTCCAATATACAATGAAGCCTTAGAAAAATATCTGTTTTCTCCATGCCCGGTCGTTGTTACAAAAGTAGATGAAAAAAAGAAGGAAGTTCATGTATCCATGGTAAATGCGCTTTCTGGACCAAGAGAGAACCTGATTTCTGAAATCGAGAAGGGATTGAAGGAAAGGGAGTATATCCGTGTACCGGCGGTTGTCGTCTCTGTGTCTGGAAGAACCAAAGATACAAAACAAAAAGATTATTCCATTGCAGTGATTAACATCGGAGGCCTTGGGATCTTAGGATATGTTCACAAAAATAACTGGAGCAAGTCATATACTAAATCACTGCTTTATGCTGCAGAGCCGGGAATGGTTATTGATGTTGTTGTCACAGAAAAAAAGATATGGGGAAGAGACACAGCATATGAATGTTCGCGGCGAGATACCATTGATTTTGATCCATGGGCAGGAATTGAACAAAAGATGAGGAAAAACATGACAGTCAGGGTACGGTGTAACGGAAGGGAGGATGGACGCTATTATGGATCAATTGAGGGACTTCCGGAAATTAATGTTTTCTGTTACTATCCAGAGGAAGAAACTGGAATCCATGTAGAAGAAGGAAAATATTATATCGGAGTCGTAAGAAAAGTCAGTGAAGAGGACCACGACCTTAGAGTGCGGACAGTTGATGAGGTTCCGGAATCGAAGCATGTACAAAAGGAACAGCAGGTAAATGAGTAAAGGAGGCGATAACGTTGCCGGAGACAGAAAATGGACAAAAAAGATCGCTCTCCAAGGAGCTGACGACCTCTTTAAATAAGGATGGACGGTTTGTTTATTATCCCGAAATGGATTACAGGGTAAACAAGGGAGATTCCCACCGTGTAAGTCAGTTTGATTTTTTTGACATGATCCATCAGGTGGATGATCCAGATCAGTGTATTCGTCTGGCTGTGGTCTTGCAGACGGTGCATATGCTCGGGCATGCAACGCGCAACATGATTCTTGATCAGCTTAAATGGCAGCATAAGATATTTCCACACAAGCTTATTCCTTGTGTGGGAGCTGATCCGAAGAAGAACATGGATGTGATGGGGAAAATAATAAAAAAGCTGCTCGACAAAGGGTTGCTTTGTTCTTTTGATTATGTTACGGAAAAGGATAGGAAACGTATTGTACTGTATTCATGTACGATGTATGGCTGGATCTATTTCCGGAATAAGCTACAGGTAAATACCGCGTATGACAGGGATGCGGTATTTCGAGTTGATGTAGAGGTTTTAAAGAGACTTGCGACAATATCGGTTGCATCCAGTCTGGTTATGGTTCCTGGTTGTACCGGTGAAGCATTAAACGGAGATTATGGCTTTGATAAGTATAAAGAGATTAGGGCTTTTACATATGGGATTGTTGAATTTAACGGAGGCGGCGAGGATGGTTTTGTAATGATTTTGGAACCATCATTTTTCCGCTATAATCCCAAAATTATTACAGCAGAGGAAAATGAGGAAAGAATCATAGAGAGAATGAAAAAATTGGCGAATGCTATTACAGAAGCCGGAAGTAAATACGGAACAAGGTTTAAAATGTGCTTTATCGTGGAAAATATGGAGGGTATGGTGCAACTTAAGAATCTTGCAGAGAGCAGTGGTGCACTGGATAATCCTCTTTTTCAGGATGCTATTTATACGTCGGATACAGTTGTATGTGACTGTGAAGGAAGTATTGCAAGAGAGTTTTTGAAGTTAATGCCACCGAAAGCTGGTGGAAGCGGCTTAAGACTTGTTCCTGCGAAAAATACATGGAAAGATTTTTCCTAAATAGAAACATTTCTCATAAAGTCAGACAAAGTCATTGCAGATTTTGTTTGGCTTTTCTTTTTCGGATTGACAAAACCATATAGTTTATTCCTAAAATCATTAAAAATTGCAGAAGGGGCGCAAAATGAAGAAAAAACTTATTATGGTTCTTGCTTTAAGCATACTTCCATTCTTGATCATTATAATTCTTGCAACAGGATTATTTGGAATCGTAAATTTCACAGGAGGTATCATTAAAGATGCCATTGGGAAAAAAATTGCAGGTGTCAAAGATGCTGTGACAGGAAAGCTTATAGAAGACCAGATTGATCTTGCGGATCTATCCAGTTATAACCTTGACGAATTGATAAAAGCGGTTGACGATAAAAAAGTTTTTACGGATAAAATGCTTGATCAGATGATGATTGAAAGAGATTCGCTGAAGGAGATATTTAAAGCCTGTAAGGAATTTAATGAAACGTATGAGTCTGCAGATAAGAAAATCCAGATGAAACACACATATACGGTTACTACAACCACGTCAGATGATGGTACAGGAGGCAGTGAAAAGAAAGCAGCCAAGAATTCAAAAGGTTCATCCGGTAAGTCAGCCGGGAAATCGTCCGGTAAATCTTCTTCCAGTGGTGGTTCATCTGGCTCAACAACGCAGACTGAAACCAAAGTCGAGTATGTGTACAAGGATTATCCCGTTTCAACGAAGGATTATGAGTATGAATTTCATTCTGTGAACTGGCAGACGGTTTATATTACAGCAATAGAAGAAACCCTACAGAATTATGGTAAAAACTATCAGCTGATTGAAGAAGGGAAAAATAACAGTAATTCTGGGATTTTGGAAAATACGCAGGAACCGGATACAGAAGATTCAAATGGAGGGGAGGATTCCGAAGAGGATTCTCAGGCTGATGCTTCATCCACAACTAATACAGATCTGGGACCGTTTAAGGCTGGATGGGTAGCTCAAAATAAATACGAAGCCTCGCAGGAAAAAAAATATAGAAAATACATAGAAAAATATGCAGCAATGTATAATTTGCCAGAAGATCTGATTCGTGCAGTAATAACAACAGAAAGCGGATGGAATCCGAAAGCTACATCATCGGTCGGGGCGCGTGGGTTATGTCAGGTTATGCCAGGAACATGGACAGGATATGCTGTTAAAATGCTCGGATATAGCGAAGAGGATATATGGAATCCGGAAGCACAGATACATACATGCGCCCGTATTTTGTCAGAACATTTCAAGACGTTTAACGGTGATGTAATACTTTCCATCTCTGCATATAAACAAGGTGGGGGAAATGTTAAGAAATGGATAAAGAATAATTCTGTAAAAACAGGCACGCATCTTGCCTATGCGGCAAGGGTTATAACCTATTTTACAGGTAAAAAGTTTACTTATACGGATTTAAATAATGGAAATTATGTGGGTGGAGCTTCTATTGATGTTTCGGTTGGTTTTGGAACACTTGGAGCAGATGGAAGGATTTCGCTTACAACGGATCAGATAAAAGAACTTGTAATGCAGTTCGAGCCTAAATATCTCTATAATTTCGATATAGTAAGAGATGAGAAAATGGAGTATACCTATGGGGAGTGTGCGGCACTTCCAAATCTGGGAGAACAGGTTACAGGAGATCCAAACACAGAATCAGGACAGTGGTCGTGGTATGCGCCGATATCCAGCATAGATAAGGTAGAAGGTCCATGGTATGATGCCATTTATAAGTGGCCGAATATTATTGAAAACTATGTAGTCCGTCTCGACAGATGGGAGACAGTTGTTAGATTCTACTGGAATAAATATGATGGGGATTGGTTTAAAACCCTTATCAGACTTCTTCCAAATGGAAAGCCAATTCCTAAATACTATGATTATATAGCGTCAATTGCTACAGACATTGTTGAATATGATGGAAGTAATGCTTTCTTACCAGAAAATAATGCTTATAACGGGGCTGGAACAGGTAGTGCAAGTGGAAATTATGAACCGTTGACAGGTGTTACGGCATCTATAAAAATACCCAATAATTGCGGTGGAATGAGTATTCCTCTATACACACAGTGGGATGCGAGATGGGGGAACAGACCATTTGGCGGTGGAACGATATCAAGTTCTGGATGTGGAGCGACTTCGGTAGCGATGGTAATCTCTTACCTGACGAAGAAATGTGTCTATCCAAACGATATTGTGGACGTTGTAGGTAATCGCTATTATGATCCAAGAGCTGGTCAAAAATGGGAAATGATTCCGGCTGCTTGCAAGGCTTTTGGGTGCCGGGCCGTGCAGCAGACGGTAAATGCAGATGTAATTGTCGCATCCTTAAAAGCTGGTCATCCAGTAATTGTTTCGACATCCGGATATGGAACAACGAAGGAATTTACAAAGCATGGACATTATATATGTCTGCGTGGGCTTACAAAAGATGGAAAGGTACTCGTCAATGACCCGAATGATAATTCAACGAAAAAGCATTATGCAAAAGCGTATACCCCACAGTTTATTTATTCAGAATGTTGTTTAAATGGACATCCGAAAGTAATGTATACGATATATGGACCAGGAGAATAACATACGAAATAGAAGATCAGATATATGGGAGGATAAAAATGACCTGGATAGAAGAATTGCAACAGTTTAGTTCAAATGGAGGACAATATCATAAAGGAGTGGGTTCCCAGTGGGGGGAACCCTATTATGAGATTGTAAATCAGAATATGTTGAAAAGAAAATTTAAGCTAGGGGATAGAGTTCGGATTGCAGTAAAACGAGCCGATGCAGATGATCCAACAGTCTTTGATGATGTCACAATCTTATGCTTTGGGGAAAAGATGCTTGAGTGTCTGACTAAAGGTGAAAAAGAACATGAGAACAGAGAAAATGTGGATCACTTCTTTTATTTTGAAATAAAGGATATTTCATTAAAAACGAAAGCTCAGCCGGATTTCGACCTGGGAGAAATACTGCTGCCGGACAGTTGTTTCCTGAAACCAGATTTTATCAATGGATTTGATGTAGTCGGGAATAGGGATAAATCCGGCAAGGAGAGAGAAACACGGTATCAGGATATTATTGAAAAGTTTCATATGGGAAAATCGTTTGATAATGATTTTGTAATGAAAATTACACCTAAATTGTATTGTCCTTACGCGCTTGTTTCATCAGAGGCAGAGGTATATATTGACATTCCAGATCTTAAAGATGTTATACATGTGGAGCGGTGTAAAACCGGAACCCCGTGGCCAAATAGAAATCTTTTATGCGCATATAATTTTGACAAGTATAATCAGTCCGGTGTTTTAATTTCGGTACCGCGGGGGGAATATCATAATGTAAATATTGTTTGTGTTTGGAAAATTGTTTTACAAGGAAAAAATGGAGAGAACATAGAGAAGGAAATTATTTCCATGGCTCGTATTGGAAAGTTGCTGCAGGGTAAGGAGAAAAAGGACCATTGCCTAGAAATAAGCATGATGCATCCTACTATGGATGTATTAAAGGGATCTTTGCATAAATACGGAAAAACAATATTTTTGGAAAATTTTATGGAAGCAGAAGCAGTGTTAATAGGAAGATTTTCAGATGGATCACATATTTCTTTGCGCAATACGTCAAATTCTATATTAAATTCGGTACTGTTCGCAGCAAGTATGGCTCATTATGGATATGACATTAAGCGTATAGCCAAGGCTATGGCAAGTGAACAGGAATATGAAGGTATTGTTGATATTTGGTCATTTCGATACGATAAAATACAGGCAGGAGCCGGTTTTCATTCTGGAAGGGAAAGAAAAAATGGGTTTTCTTTCTCATTTAATGGAAATGATTGAATGTATTAAAAAAAGAAGGTGATATGAAATGAAAAAAAGCAAAAAGGTGATTTGTGTGATTCTGGCATCATCTGTGGCCGCAATATTTATTATTTTCCTTTTCTTTCTGGCTTCTAACAATGATAAAAAGGCAAAATTCGAAAGGGATTACAATTTGAAAAAATATGATTCGGATAAATATAGTGCACAGGCAAAGTATGATACGCAAGGAAACTTAGAACAGGCCGGGCAATCGGATAATAGCGGAACGGAAGATGCAGATTGGGGAGAAGGAGTCGGAATGTTTCATAAGATCACGGATAACGATGGAAATATATTGTGGGAGGGCATATCCGAGGATGCATATAATAAAATGTCTGCGAAAGAGCAAAAGGAAGTGACCGACAGGTATAGTAAAGTCGAAGAAAAAATTCTTGGTCATGGGTCAAATGATGTGTCATTAAATGAAGACAGTAAGATGGAAAAACTTTTGTATGATGGAACGCCGGAAGAAAATATAACATCACTTTGTATGAAATTTAATGAGGGAATTCCATTTTCTAAAGGTGGTAGAAGCTACGAAACTGGATTTGATCTGCAGACGGATGGATTTGACAATAGTGATTATCCAGAGGGAAACGGATATGGAGTGGACGGACCCGGTTATATCATTTGGTTGTTTAGAAATGCTCTTGGATATACGCCGGAAGATCTCAAAGGAGAGTTTTCAGTAAAATCCTTTAAGCAGGAGATATCTATGGATAATCTGAAAACAGGGGATATCTGCATAACAGGTAATGCAGGAGATAATGATATTCAAATGGGAGTTGTGGCTGGATTTAATAAGGAATATGCGGTTGTGTCAACGTGTTCAAATGAAGCTACGGAAAAATTCCCATACGGATGTAACCATTTATGCTATATTCGTTCTCAGACAGACGACATACTGGGAAATTTTGATTCTGTTGATTTCAAAAGGTTTTACAGGATTGCAGAAATGGAAGGAAAATAAAATATGAAGAAAAGAACAATTTTCATAATTGCAGGTATAATAATTTTATGTTTACTGGCAGTTGTTGCAACACACAGTAAAGGAACCAAGAGGCAATCTCTGAAAAAAAATGAAGAGACAGATAATATTTTATCAAATGTTGATGTAACGAACTTATCAGGAAACGGTGTAGTGAAAATGGATAGTTATGATGAAGATACAGTGTATCAAGATTCTGGGAAGAATAATATAGAATCTCTCGAATTGTCCGATTTGAAGACTGATCCGGCGGCTGCCGTGGTTGTTAAATTGGGTAGATTATATGAAGCAGGAGATTTTGCAGAATTATACAAACACATAAATATAGGTCAGATAAAGAAAGATGGGATTTCTCAATTTTCAAAGGAGGATCTGCAGAAAATATTTACTATATACAGTGATGGGAAAAAATCAAAAATATTCTATCTTAAGACATACGATTCAAAAGAAGGATATCTGATTGCCAGCGTCAGGATGGCTCCCGTGAAAGACGGGAGCTGTGGTAACATAATTTATAATTACAAAAAAGCAACAGATATACGATTTACAGTGTGGCCGGGTGATGACACTTTTGTCCCTTATAGCATTATAGAAGGAATGCCTGCATTTTTGTCCGTTCAAAGAATTACCCCATAATTCCATTTTGTCGGAGAGAAAAGAAGTTAATCATGTAGATGATTTTTTAATTATGTTCATAATCCTAAAGATTATGAGAGGGAATATGCTGCATAAAGACATCTTTCTGGAATTTTTGATTCAGTGTAGTCTTGCTACACCTAGGGTTATAAATTTATGGCGAAAAACTCACAGGCTTGCCTGTGGGATGAAAGCCCCATTTCACACTTTACTTGTAATAAAATTGTGGGAATAGCTTGACTTTTTGTATGGGTTTATGACTATAATTCGTTTGCAGATGGGTAATCTGCAAAATGTAATTTTTTCATAATCTTAATTATTTCTCCAGCAAAAGGACAGGCATGGTACCTGTCCTTTTGCATTAAAAATAACAAAAGTTAAATAAAGATTAAACAAATTATTGAGAACACAAATTGAATGTGATATGATGTAATTGTATTATTTTTATATAGATTTACACTTGGCAGCAGTCAGGTGGTTTTCAGGATTTGAGTGATTCAAATGCTCCTGCATAATGCAGGGGCTTTTTTTATTGCTCAAAATCCTATGTTTTGTTACGGATCAATTGTTGGATTCGGGAAAGGAGATTTTTATGATAGCTGCTGCAAAATCAAAAGCTGCAGAAAATATTGCCATTTCGCCAAAGGAATTGAAGAAACTGGCAATGTGCAGGAAATCTTTCGAGTTTTCCAGAATGGGGCTTACCTATGATGGAACTAAGGAAGTTTTGTTTTCTGTAAAAGCTGTGAATGAGGTTAAAAAACTCATTATGGCTGGCAAAGAGAATGTAGAGGGCGCTGTGCGTACATTCTACGAAGGTTTTTCTCCGGATTGGTTCTCTTGTGATGCTGAATTTATGTCAGCGAAGGAGAATTCAATGAAGAGAATTCTGCGTCTGTATGAGTATATTCAGACGCGTGAAGTGGAAAATATCCGGACGGATGTTTCCTACGAGAATAACTTTGTCCGGGCACTGAATTACAGGGGGCTTGCCATTAAAACAATTCGTGGCAAGTTTGATTTTGTTTTTCAGGATAAGACCGGAAAAACGGTCTGTGTAATTTTGCATTATGGCAAGCCTACGGAGAGTTCAAAGGCAAGGAAGCCGGAAAATCTGCCGGAAAATTCGTCAGAGCTTCTTGTTGCAACATCTGCTGCAAGAAACAGTATCGCAGGAGATTTTACCATTGAATTATGGTATTTACGTGGGAAGGACGACAATGGAACAGTTGTAGCTCCAAAATTTGAACATCGTCCGGAAAAAAACGTAATTTCGGCGGATTTTACCAAAGAATCTACTGAAAAACTGCTTACACGGATGGTATCTGTGTTGGCCAGAGCAGAAAAACGCGACTGTTCTAATTGTATGCACAAAGATGTCTGTAAAACGGATGGTGTTATTCGTAAGACAGAATCGGAATGCACTACTGAAAAGGCTTCTGTAAAGGAAATTACTCTTACAGAGTCGCAGCAGGAGGTAGTAAATCATGTTAATGGTCCAATGTGTGTTGTTGCTGTCCCAGGAGCAGGGAAAACGGCTTCTTTGGTTGCCCGGATGATGCATCTGATTAAAGATGTGCATGTAAAGCCAGGCAAGATCCTGTTTGTAAGCTTTACAAAAAAGGCTGCAAAGGAAATAAGAGATCGCGTGGAAGTACAGCTTTCACAATACGGTTTAAGCGGACGGCCGCAGATTATGACATACAATGCATTGGGATTTTCCATTTTAAAGGAGAATCCTTTGTATGTTGGACGGCGGATCAAACTTGCTGAAGATCTTGACAGATACGACCTGATTTTTAAAGCATTAACAAAAGAGCCGAAGATTGAAAAAATGTCGTATCTAAATCCGAAAGGAGAGCATGGACTTGTCCGATTCCTTGATGGTAAATTCGAGGAAATCTATGAACGTGGGGAAGAATCTTTCCGCACGCAGTATATGGAAAGGTACGATGTGGATGGGATCATACGTGTGTACCGGAGTTATAAAGCCATGTATGATGCAGAGGGTTACATTGATTATGATGATCAGATCAGTATGGTTAATGAGCTTTTTGATGAATATTCTGTACTTTCCCAGCGGTATGCGGAGAAGTATGAATACATTATGGTGGACGAGTTCCAGGACAGTTCTCAGGAACAGGTAGATATGATCTATTCAATTGCAAGATGCCATGGAAATATCGTGGTATCAGGTGATGATGATCAGTCTATTTACAAGTTTCGGGGAGGAAGCAGTCAGTTTATGCTCGAATTTGAGGATGACTTTCCGGGTGCAAAGGTTTTGTATATGGAGGACAACTTCCGCTCAAACGGAAAAATTCTCCGGTTATGTGAAGCTTTGATAAATGGAAACGAGGTTCGTTTCCAGAAGGTGCTCCGTGCGCATGTAAAAGGCGAATCGCAGCCTCCGGTATATCTGAAAGATGTACAGCCGCCGGTTGTCAGGGATACAGTCAAGAAAGCTTTAGAATCTGGGTATAAACCTGGGGATATTGCAATATTAGCTCGGAATAATAAGAGGTTGGATGAAATCACCATGATACTTGATGGGGCGTGTCCGGTGTCTGTTCCTAAAGATTATATGATCGAGGACACTGTTTTTCGCTGTATTTATGATCTTATGACTCTGCATTACAGGGGCATGGATATGGATCTGGCATTGTACAGAATGCTTAAGGTCCTTGGAATTACAGAAATGCAAAAGGCAAACCGGTTTGACAGCCTATATGAAAATTTAGTCCAGTCAGGACAGATAGCAAAGGTTTCTCTTACTCCAGAATGCCTTGAAAAATATTCCAGGGAAATAACACCCCTCGGAAAAGCAATGTATAAACTGCTTCTCTGTTTTGAAAAACTGGCTTATGGACAGCTGCATGAGGCTCTGGCATTCATAATTAAAGAATGTTTTGGTATAGACAGACATCTTGTAGTGGATGATCTTGTTGAGATTGCAGAAGAAAGAGGCATTGTCAAACTCGAAAGTCTGTATCAGGTAATGAAAGAGATGATCGCTTTTGGTTCTAACGAAAGGGTTGGGTATGATTCCCGTGAAGATGCGGTAAATCTGTTAACATGTCATGATTCCAAGGGAAAGGAATTTCCGGTGGTTATTATATATGGCATGGAAGATTTTGATGTCCGGTCGGAAGAGGAAACAAGGGTCCTTTATGTAGCAATGAGCAGAGCAAAGGAGCATCTTTATATGGTAGAAACTGCTTATAACAGATTTGGTGGTTTTGAGAGAATATCCCCATACTGCACAGTTGCGGGGGGAAGATAGGAGGTATATATGAAGTTAGTTTTATATGGTGTGGAAACCTATTGTATCAATAATAGAGTGCACCAACTGATCCAGGAAATAGATGATATGAATGTTTCACGGTATCAGGGATTATCAAGGGAGGCTGTGGCGGCAACGTCACGGTATCCTATTATGGCAGACAAACAGGCTGTCATCGTGGAAACGGAAAAGCTTACCGGTGATGACACGAAAATGCTGGAGAGTCTTGATATTCCGGAAACTACTATTTTTATTGTTGTGGTGTCAGGATCTGTGGAAACACGGACAAATGCATTCAAATCCATGATAAAAAAGAAAGAAGTCGAAGAATATGGCAAAGTGGCAGAGCCGGAACTTAAAAAGTTGATTACAAAGCTTGTTACGGCTAAGAACAGCCATATGGAAGAGCCAGTAATTGATTATTTTATCAGATACATAGGATACGAAATAGATGAAACCGTGTCCTTGTATACGGTAAATATTGCAGTCAAGCAATTATGTTATTCTGCAAAAGAGATTACGGAGGATGATGTGCGTGCGCTTATAACCCCTTCTGTTCAGGTTCAGATTTGGGAATTATCAAACTTTTTACTGGATCTTAATGGACCGGCTTTGTATAGTCATGTAACAAAACTTTTTGATGAGAAAGAAAATGGCATTGGTATGCTGTCTCTTCTCTTAAGAAGCTTTCGCCTGACATACAAGGCTTCCTTGTTAAAGGGAAGATCGGATTATGAAATTTCTAAGATCCTTGGGGTAAAACCATTTCAATTCAAAGCTGCAATGAAATTTACCCCGCAGCAGATTTCAGAGATACTGACAGTTCTGCAACAAGGGGTCAACAGTATAAAAGCCGGGCAACCGGAAAAAAACACTGTTATTTTTACACTCAATGAAGCCCTTCTTGTGTTAGGGGGTGCTGCATAATGGGAAGACAGTGGGATAAGAAGATCAATGCCGAAGAGGGCATTGGAACGGAAGAAGCCTTTTTAAAGGAATTGGAGTCGTGTGCATCATTTCATGGTGTACGTGTACTGATGTGGAAACATTTTTCCGTTTTGGAAGATAACAGGGAACATTTCATGGTGGAAGATAGGAAAACTGGAAAACGATATCAGTTGATATATTTAACACCTAAGAATACGTTGTCTCGCTGGGAATGCCGCATGCAGGAAGGCGAAGATGGTAATGAAAAAATTCTCTGGTATCAGGAGAAAAAGGCGGGTGAATTTGCAATGCCGCCGGTATTTACGTTGTAGTATCAAATTCCCACAGGGGAGCAACAGAGGTTCCCCTGTGGGAACCTCTGTCTGTTCAGAAAGTAGCTGGAAGAAAGAGAGGAAGAAATGAACGAGGTAATAGATTTTCTAAAGTCGAACAAATTTCAGACAGAGTGTGATGTGACAGGAATCTGGCAGGTCGTAGATATTGATTTTGTCAGTGTGGATAATATTCAGGATAAAAAAACATTCTACATTGCGCAGGTTCTTAAAGAAGATGGAATAAAAGTTTTATCTCAGTTGTTCGATAGTTACTGCATCGAAAACGATATTCAGAATCCAAAGGTCAAGAGGATTACGATTGTAAAGTCAATGTTTATATATCCTGGAGTGTTATTAAATCCGAATACGGAAGAGGTAGATCAAGATGAGAGTATTTCATCAAAAACCCTTCCCGGCTATGTATGGGTGCAATGTCAGGATAAATCCGGACATTTAGAAGATGGGAACCAAAAGGTTGTCGAATATGATTTCGTATTCAGACAGTATAGATTCCTTATTGGCAAAAGCCGAGAATGGAGGGATATTCCGGATGGTTACAATTTTAAACAGTTTAAAGCATTTGCGGAGGCAGAAATCGGACGCATTTGTGGAATAAAGGACTAAACATTGAATAAGCAATTTTGATTTATATGGATTTATATTAAGGCAGGTTTATGGGAGGTTTCATGGAAAATTTAATGTCTAATGAAGAGATCCTAGAAGAAATAAGAAAATATTCTAATCCTAATTATATGTGGTTAGAAATATGGGATATCAGTAGTTATGAAATTCAACTTGTTTTGACAATTTGTGAGTCGAAAACATGTGAACTGGGAAACCATAAAGTATTAAGATTGAGTTCTCTTTTTTTTATGGATGATATATCTGTGGATGAAATAAAGAGAAGAGGCAGAGAGGTAAAGAAGTTTTTAAAAAAACATTTTAAATGCAGTAAAATTCATAGTAATTTGCATTATGCATTGTAATTAAAAGTTAAAAGCGAAAACCTGACGCATCAGGGACTAAAGAAAGAGGTTCCTGTGCGTGGGGACCTCTGGTTGTCTGGCAACGGTCAGAAGAAGGAGAAAAGATATGTTAGATATGGAAAAAAATTATAAGCTGGCAGGTTACATATGGAGTTTTGTAAAGGTAGATAAAAATCATGCTGTAATTCAATCCCATGGGGTAACCGCAGGACCATGGCCTGGTTTCAAAATGCTAAAATTTGGAGGTAAAGTTGATGATTTTTATGCAACGGATATTGATGGTGAAGATATCAGCGCTTATGACGACAAAATGCTGGCACTCTACGATGCCCTCAAGGATGTAGAAGATAAATCTGCATCTTATGGTAAAGGTTTGTATTTGGTTTCCAGGGAAAAAGCCGGTTTTACGGAGTGGGGTGAACCCGGTTCCGGAAATTACTGGACGGCATTAAAAGAAGCTGCGACGAATTACAGTTCGTTCGGGGCTTCCTATGACTCAGTGTGGCTCGGTACTGCCAACGACGGCGGTACCGCATGGTATGTCTACTCTGGTGGCAACGTTTACAGCAACAATCAGAACTACGACTTTGTGATTCCACCCGCTTTTAACATCGATTTATCCAAGGTGGAGATTGTTGGGGATGAGATTATCATCAAAAAGGAAAGTGCAGGACAGCTGGAGAATCAATCAAATTCAACCCCATACCGTTCCATTTGGGAATATGGCATGGATCTTACAAAAGATGGCAAAACATTTCATCTTGATCCGGAGATGGTGAAGGAAATTTGCAGAGCCATAAAAGAGGATAGCGGCAGGAATTATGTTGCTACTTTTACAAGTCGGGAATTTACCCCGGAGCAGTACATTGCTGTCTGTGATGAAGTTGAGGGCCAGCTTACGAAGAATTCCGGCGATGTGGAATATCAGTCATGTGAAAAGGTGTTAGGGAAAGGATTCGATAAAATAGAAACAGTAGAAAACTGGGTTATTAAAACCATGTTTACTTCTGAATATGAGTCCTGCACTGTGCGTATTCCGGAAACATTATCATCAGAGAAGGAAGCGTGGGATAAAGTTAAAGAGCTTGCCATTGTAGATCAGGATAGGAATGAAACTACGGAAGTCAGGTATGACAGGGATGCATGCCAGGTTACTGTAATCCACACAAACAAAGCTGTCTGCCGGATTTATGCAGAAAAAATGTAGGATTTTAAGGTTATCAGTATCGGTACAGATACTGATAACCAAAGAGGTGACAAAAGTTTTTAATATGCACTTTAGGGGTGCAGTTGTTTTTTAGGAGGAAAATATCATGGTAATAAAGATGAAGTACGAAAAGGTTCTGATTCAAACAGAGGAAGTCAGTATTGTATTTGGTGAATTTAAAGGAGAAAAGGATCAGGAGCTGTTCCGGTGTCCGAGAGAGCTTGAGGATACAGATTTGAGACGGTATGTGAATGAAAATAACTGTCTGCTTGGATTTGAAAGCGATGATAGGCAAGAAACTCCGCTGAATGAAATACCTGGGTATTTAGGGTATTACCGGTTATATTTTCGTGATGGCTGGTATGGAAGATGGATGGAGGAAGATGATAGAATTGATCAAAAGCTTTGTGCTGGTATTGACGAAATTGTCCGTTTTCTGCAGAGCAATTTTCCGTATGGCTGTAATGACTGGGATATGGCGGCATGGCTGCGGGATGAATACCCAACCTGGGGAGGCGATAACCGTTTCCTTCTTAAGCCATTATTTGGCGATCATTACAGAATCGCATTTGACACGACGTATGGCAATGGAGATTATCCGGTGCGTATTTATGTGTATGCTGCGGATCCGGTATAAAAATGGTTTTTATGAGATAAATTGTGCCTATTTGATAATAGAATAGGTGAAATTTATGTGGTTTTTTGAGGATAATCCTGAAAGGAGTTTTATATGGTTACAAAGGCTGTAACAGGTCAGCTTACCATCTTTGAGTGTATTTTTTCGATTGATGCTACAAGAAATAAAACACAGGTAAGCAAAGAAACAGGCAAAGTACCAGCTGAAAGTTTTATTAATGTTTCTGAGAAAATAAAGGTTTATGGATCTGCTGCATTAAAGGAAAAAACAATGCGGGCTGTCCGGGATCTTCCACTTACTGGAATTGAACCGAAGGACCGGTTACTGATCCAGAATCTTCTTGATCAGAACTCAAAAATGGCAGGCATATTGTATGATGGAAATATTGTCTATCCGTATGAAAAGTTAAAAAAGGAACTGATTCGTATGAAAAAGACAAATTCAATTCGAAAGATGTCAAAGCTTATGTATGAGTTTTTGAGCCTGCATTTTGATATTGCGCATTATAACAGGGAAGGATTTATTGACTATTATGATGGTGAATATTCTTCTCTTTATAATGAAACACTCTCATATGCAAGAAAGCGTATTCCGGCACGATTTTCGGATATAAACAAAATTGCAGAGGAGATGTAAAGAAAAATGCGGTCACTGAAATAGTGGCTGCATTTTTTGAACTTTTATAGTGTCAATAATTAACTTGTGAGACAATGGTTTTTTATATTTTAAAAACAATAAAATAGATTTTACAAGTGGTAAGTGCGGAGATATATTCAGTGGATTATCCAGATACCGGTAGCAGTATATTCTCGTATAATAATTTTCAACATCCATTTGTTCAATGGAAAATACAGAAATTAAATAAAGATTAAATATATTATTGAGAACACGATTTTATTGTGGTATGATATTATTGTATTCGTTTATATATATTAACATCTGGCAGCAGTCGGATGGATTTCAGGATTTGGGTAGATTAAATGCTCCTGCGTTATGCAGGGGCTTTTTTTACTGTCTTAAATCCTATGTTTTATACGGATCAGTTATTGGTCCGGGAATGGAGGTTTATATGAAAAATCTTTTTTTGAAAGTCAAGGAAATGGATAATTTTCCACTCGAAGACGCGGAGAAAAAAGACAAATTGCTTCATGAGCAATTTGATCGGATCGTCTTTCATGCAGAAAGGATGGAGGATATTTCGGATATTCCGGATGAAACGCTTCTGTATTTTCTATCCAATATAGATACCTATATTGGAGGAGAAACACCGCTTCAGGAAAAACGAAACGAGATTGTAGAGAACTTTTTTGAAATGCCAAATCTTGGGCTGAGAGTTCTGTAGGTTTTTAGGGCACTGGCCCGGAAAGGAGAAATAGGATGCAGCTTATTTCAAAAATTAAAGATGATGTAGCTGACGTGGTACATGTACAGGCTACATCGGATTCTGGGGAGACAGTAAAAAAAATTCTTCCTATGAAAAAATACATTGAGCTTTTGACAGATTCAATGGAAGATTCACAAAAAATGGTATCCGTTGGTCAGATCCCAAATGGATACTATGACGGTAAAATCCACCCTTATGAACCGGATACATTTTCGGTTGCGATTGCTTTACCAAAAGGATTACAGCAGATTGTTTATGGAACAAGCAGTTACAGTGTGCCTGTCCCGGGATTGGTCTTTGTGATTGAAGTGAAGAAACAGCGAATAGTCAAATCCGTTGTGTATGCTTACAAGGAAGAGTTAACAGAAAATTCTCCATTATATCATTATCCATTTGGAAATGTATATTGTAATGGAAAAATCTGTTGGGGAGGTAACTCTCTTCCAAAATGTAATGTCATGAAAGATGTTGATAAGGTCATTGCATTATTTTTTGGATCGCCTACAAATGACGATCTGTATTCGCCAGAATCAATTTTTTTAGATCCACCAGAATATGTCCTGAATCAGAGGGCATTTCTTGAATTTTTGAAAGGAAAGGATGAGTTTCCGGAGAACATTTTAATGGAAACAGGAAATGTACTGGCTGAAGTATTTTAATTTTTATAATGGCAGCCCCGCCGTCTCAGATGCGGGGAGAAAGAGGTAAGAAATGGATTTATTTGAAATGTTTGGAATTAAAGTAGAAGACCAGATTGAGGAGAAGTCCAAAACGTCATCTAAAACGGAAAACAAACAGAAAAAAGGAAAGAAAGTGGAGAAAAAAGCAGCTTCCGCTAAGACAGATGCAAAAAAGCTTGTGCTTCCCCTTACGGTTTATACAGGTTTTAACCGTCCGTTTTTAATTACGGGGACCGGAAGTACAACAGACAAAACATTGCGTGAGAGAATTCATGATGTGACAAAAGAATTTCATCCGGATGTTTTCACTTATGATGTTGTGGGGGATAAGGTATGGGTTGCTTTCGATCCGGCAAAGGAAGTTCAAAAAGGAAAAGTAAAAATCCTTAAAGAGTCTGAAATGTTCCTTGCCAATCACCAGATTGATATTTCGGGAATTGCTATTGATGAAAATGATATGGCAGATATTTCCGTGGTCGAGGATGTGTTAAAGAAGGTTCACCCTGCGTTTCAAAAAATTGGAGTTGTTTCATCAGCAGATGGAAAACTTCTTGCCCCGGTATTTCACTGGGAAGTGCTTGGAAACAAAGAACTTTCATTCCCTGTCAGAGTATGTCTGTATGGAAGGGAAAATTTTCAGGTCACTCGGGAGGAATTTAAGAATTTCCTGAATGAAAAGGGCTACAACGTAGAAGAAGATGTGAAATTTGATGCAAACATTCTTCAACAGTATATTGAGACGAAGTACCCTGAATATGACAAAAAGCACACAAAACTCCTTTATATGGAAAAAGAAAATATTGTGCTTCCTGTTATTTCGATACCGGAAAACAAAAAACCTGTTTCGGCAAAGAAAACAGAAAAATTTCCGACGAAGGATACGACGCTTTCCTTTATTTTTGAAAAAATTCCGCTTACACCGGAGTTATTTGGAGGGAAAGAAGAAGTATCAGAAAAAGAACTTCTCGCATTTTGTGCAGATAAGTACCCTGAATACGCGTCTGAATCTGCCAAGATTTTTTATGACAAAAAACTTCGGATTCTTTTCCCAAGAATTGAAGGCGCCAGAAAGGGGGCTTCTGCATGGGTGTAGAAACGGTGGTAGATGAGGTTGAGTACAAAAAACGTATTCAGCGGCCGTATGCTCTCTTTAACCTTGTACTGTCGGAAGATATTAGGTACCGAGTGGAATCTACACCGGTATCCCTGACAGCGGCAAAGATTGGAGAAAATGACGGTGGATGGTACAAGTATCGGTTGCCAAAGATGCCGATGGGAATTTTAAAAAGCCTCTACTGTTTTTTTGCAGATGTAGCAGAAAAGTTTAAAACAGAGGTGCTGGTCCGGGTGTATTATGATCCGGCAGCAGAAAAATATGTTCTGGAGGTTCCGGAACAGAAAACAGCACCTGGTCTTGTGGTAACAGATCAGGGGCTGATTCCGCAGTACTGGCCGGTTATGGATATTCATTCACATTGTTATTATCCGGCTTTCTTTTCGGAGACGGATAACAAAGATGAAAAAGGAAACCGGATATATGGGGTAATTGGGTCTCTGGATAAGAGACCTCAGTTACTGCTTAGGGCAGGAACCGGAGGATGTTTTGTGGAGATTTCGGATGTGGGAAAGATATTTGATACAAATGTCAGTTCTTCTGAGGACTGGTATGGGATTATGAAATCCCAAATGAAAGAAAAAATACATCCGATAGATAGTTTTTAACGGTTTAACGACGGGAAAGGTGGTTTTTTATGAAAGATCAGAAAAAGAATGACTTAAAAAAGGCGGCAGAAGCCATTGAGCAGCTATATCGTGCAATCTCGAATGACAAAATTTCAGTTGTACCGGATATGGAGCATGAGTATATTGTTGTAACCATTAATGGTGCAATATATCGTGTTAATGTAGAGTGTGAAAATATACGCTCTATGGTTCGATCAGTTGTAAGTCAGACAATTTTGAAGATCTAAGAAAGGAGGTAGGGGCTGCCGTATGGCTGCCCCAAATTATTATATGAATATTTATGTATCCATTATAGGATTGTCAGGTGCTGGTGGATTTTTTGCTAAAGAATTTGCAAGATATGCAGCATCTTTAAAAGATGATGAGACGTTTTTTAAGCTTTTGTTGTTCGATCCGGAAGATGTAGAACAGGAAGATATAACAAAATCTGTCTTTCTTCCACAGGATGTGGGATGGAACCGGGCAGCAGTTCTTTCTGGGGCATTGCGGAAAGCGTATCCATCAATAACATGTATTAAAGGGATTGCCCGGAATTTTTCCGAATTCGAGACAAGTAGTGTTAAGAGATTGTTTTCTGATAATTACTATGAATTGGAGCAAGACATTTACTTTCTGTTTGATTTTACATGTATTGCAAAACAGGAACGGGCAGTTAAAAAGTTTTGGGAAGGATGTAAGTCCTGTGTTACAGCAATATATCGGGGAAATTCGATTTCTGTGGCATCAAGAATCTCCAGCCTGGTAATTGCCAATTTTGATAAGGTCCCGGTAAGAAAATGCAAGGATTCTCTTTCAAAAATGCTATGTGTCAGCAGAATCTGTCTGGCATTTATGGTGCAATTCCTGAGTGGAGGAAATATTTCATTTGATGATATCTATTTTGATGGAAGGTTTGGTGTCTCATTGGGCAGAAGACCGGCGGAAGTTCTGGATACAGCAATTACATTTGCAAAAAAAACGGACTCATGGCTGATTGTCTGCGTTGGAGCTGGTGGTACAGGAGGAAACTTTACCAAGGAACTTCCACACATAATGCTTGGAAACGAAAACGTGTCCCTTCTTATTATAGATGGGGATCGCGTGGAAGAAAAAAATCTTAAGAGACAGCCTTATGGAGAGCAGGATATCCAGCAGAATAAGGCAGATATTTTATGTGCGGATTTAAAAACGGATTATCCAATGCTTTCAGAAAGGATATTCTCATATCCAAGATACCTGGATACGGCAGGGGATCTGTCCGAAGCTGTTATGAGTTGCGGCGAAAATTATGATCATGTGCTTCTTGTTGGAGGTGTTGATAATCATGCAGCAAGAAGAGTTATGGAATCCTTTCATAATTTATATGATTCTTCCGTATATATTGATGCAGCAAATGAGTGGTCCGAAGGACAGACAATTATTTCTGTCAGGATGGATGGAAAGGAAATATCTCCGGTTAGAAGTTTTTATTACCCGGATGTGCTGACAGATGCTTCACCAAGTGCTTCTGAAAGAAGTTGTGGTGCAATAAATGAAAGCAGTCCTCAACACATCTGCACAAATTTGTGCAGTGCACAGATGATTTTATCGGTTGTAGAACCATTGATTATGGATGGAAAAGTCCATGGAGGAATTGTGTATTTTGACACATTCTCACAATTTTCAAGGTTCCAGCCTCTTAAAGCGGAGGATATGGTATGAAAATTGATCTAAAAAAATATCACGATGCCATTAGTTTTTTGCGAGTGGTTCACAATAAATTTTGTGAATACAGTAACTGTGCGAATAAAGGAATAATTTTAGGCGGTAATGTTATTATTGTATCCCGATTGGTATATGCTGCGGTGATAAGGTATCTTCAAGAGAAGAATTTTGTCAGTCAGGTACCGGATTTTATAATATGTGAGACTGCTTTAGGAGAAAACCGGAACAAGGTGCCAATTGATGATGTGGATTCAAACGTGGCAATGGGGATATATGAAGCATCAGCTGATATGGAGGTTAATCTATGCAGGCTGCTCCCAGACTGGGGAAATGGTATCATTGATTTTTTACAGTTTACAGAAGACGGAGGCAAAAAGAAGACAGTAAAAGATTTTTTTGCTGAGAATCCGGGTTATAAATGGGCCAGAAAAATGGTTGAAGAACTTGTTAGTGGATTAGAGGAGGAAACCTATGACGTGGATGATGTCATGTTTCTGATTAGTGATAAGGTTCCTGAGGTAGAAAACAAACTGAGGAGCAATCTGTCAGAGGAGGGAATAGAAAAGAAGAAAATCTTTTTTCAATTATTCGATCTGCTTTCAAATCTTTTGCCTGAAACCGAGGTTAAATTTGTGGATGGTAAAAAAATTATTGTCTGGATCAATTATGTCTGCTGTGATGGGTGTCAACAGAACGGCTTTATGATAAGTCCGGCAGCAGTCGGAGCCGGCATATGCCTGAAACATTTTATGGATCAGATATATTAAATTAAAAATCAGGTTTTTAAGGGATCTATGGATGCAGTAGTCGGTAGATCCCTGGAAAGAAGGTATATATGGATAAATACACAAAAGAGCTTTTTCATGAATGGAAAATTTTTTATGAACTCGATGATGGTGTGGCTGTGTATGAAAACGACGCCGATGAAAAGCTGGATTGGAACGAAAAAATGAAAATTGCATTCATGCTTGTTGATCGTTGGCTGGTAAAACATCATATTATATCCAAAGGGTATTGTTTTATGAGTATCGAGGATCTAAGAGAATCCATTATAAACGATGAAGGAAGAATATATGAATATTTAGAAACTGCCTCAGAATATATGGAGCAGCGAATAAGTGACGTATATTCTGCATGCGGATGGAAACAGAGGGAAATTTGTGTGGAAGAAGATTTTTTCGCATGGTTGGCGGATCGGTATCCTGAACTTGAAAATGACAAGGATGCACTTCGTGAAGAAATATCAGAAGAAGAAATCAAAAGATTTTTTCGACAGTCTAAATACGGTGAAAAGTTGGAAACTTCCATTGAAACAGTCTTGAGAAGCCTAAGGAGCTGTACATTTGAAACTCGTAAATATTATGAGTTTCGGAACAGTTATCTGCCGGCATTATCGCGGCTTATGGAAGAAAATCTTACGGAGGGAGAAAAATCACTTTATTTCCGTGTAGTTGACAGCGCCATGCAACCGTTAAGCAGAAACAACCCTGATGTTTTATGTAAGCGCCGGGGGCAGGATGAGTATTCGTTTAGTACGTTAGGGTTTTATTATGGAGACGCAGGGGAAGCAATAGATTATCATATGGCTTTGCCAGGAGCGTTGGTTGCTACCTGTGTGCTCAAATTATTATACGACCACTTCTTTACAGAAAAATTTAAGGAGGCAGTTTGATGGATCTTAGAGAAGCAAAAGAGGCATTTGATGAATTCCGTGAAAAAATAGAAATTTATCCGGGTTGCGAAGAATTCGATTTCTCTGAATTTGACCAAAAACGTTATCTGTATGGTGTTAAAATGACATTTATTATTTTAGCAAGAGCGTTAGGGGTTACTACGGATCTTATTCCTGCTGGATCGAATGATTTTTACAGTCTCGAAGATTTGTCAAGTGAAGTTGTTGAAATTGTATCCAATGCGTTAAGAAAGTATGGATGGAATGTTGAGGAAGTTGATATTCCTACTTCCGATTATGACGAGGATACTCAAGAGGAAATGTGGGAGGAGATGCGTAAAGAGCACGGAGGTGTTTTTGAACACGTAGAAGAAGATATAGGAGAGTTTGATCTATATGGAATGCGTAATGTCAGATTGCTGCTTGTCGAAAATGCCCATATCGGGAAAATTATGCAAACGGCAGAAAGTGAAAATCTGACAGAGGATGCGGAGTTAAAAAAATTGATGGATCTGGTGAATTGGTTATTTTTAGAATGTGAATCCTATTTTGATGATATGCCAAATGCAAGTGGATATACATGGGATGATGGGGTTTATCATACCTATCGTCTATTGTATGATACTTCAAGTGAAATGAATTCAGTAGGACACGAAATTTTTCCAATTCCGTTCCTGTATCTCCCAGAGATAAACCGGCTTATTGAAAGTCTGGAAAGTAAATATTTTTAACAAATACCCCGGAAATACTGTTTTTTCAGTATCCGGGGTATTTTTATAAAGATTATTGATGGGATGACGATAATCCGTTGATCTATTTATGTTGACTTTTTATGTGGGTTTATGCCTAAAATAGTCAAAATGATAAAAACTGGCTTGGTTATAAAGAAAGTGGGAATAAATCTATGAGAAAAATTTCGAGTGATGATTTTGAAGCGGCTATGTATGCCCTGGATAAGATCAGAAAATCTTCTGGAAAAAGAGAAGGAGCATGGTTTTATATTACATACAGACAATTTTCATCGGAGATACATACTTATCCCGGAAGGGCAAAGGAAATTCTTGAACATCTGCTCTTGGATGGGAGGATAGAAATATATGCATCTAAAAAGCTAAGTTATAGGATATTGGTGCCCACAACTATGTCAGAAGATGATTTTTTAGCTTATTTAAAATGTCGCGAAACAGGCACTGCCGTGAAGAAGAATTGTACACTGGCAGAAATTTTGTCAGATTCTTCTACGGTCGTGAATGAAGAAGAAAATAAAAAATCAGGAGGGTGGAAACCCAGCCGTGTCATGTTGCAGAGGCGGACAAGCAGTGGAACAACATTTGATTATGGGCAATCAAGCGGAATGAGTGTACAAGATAGTTTTAAATTGGCGAGAGAGAAAACAGAATTTCTCCCTGTGAGAGAAAGAATCGGTAATAGAAGAAGGATATTCCCCTTGTATTGAATATGCAAGGCATACACATGTTAATTACTGGGTTATGTGGAATAAAGGGTATCCGAACAGAACAAGGATCAGAAAACTTATGTAATAAAGGGTTAAGTAAAGAATTAAATGAGAACAATATTAAAATATCCTGGGAGTAAATGGAATATTGCTTCCAAGTTGGTGGAATTGATACCGGAACACCACAGCTATGTAGAACCATTCTTCGGCAGCGGGGCCGTGTTATTTAATAAGCCGGTATCTGATATCGAAACGATCAATGATCTGGATCATGATGTTGTGAATCTTTTCCGATGTATACAGGAAGATGCGGAACATCTGTCCAGAATGGTAATGGTTACACCATTCAGCCGCGAAAAATATGAGGATACATATAAGAAGGATATGTCTGAAAATACATTGCCGGATGAACCATACTACAAGGCATTGCGGTTTCTGATCCAGTGCTGGCAGGGGCATGGATTCCGGACAAATGGGTATAAAGTTGGCTGGAAAAATGATGTACAGGGAAGGGGAAAAGCTTATGCCCTGTGGAACTGGTACCGTCTGCCGGAATGGATCATTGACATAGCGGAACGGTTGCGCATGGTACAGATTGAGAACCGCCCGGCGGTGGAAGTGATTGAGAGATTTAATTACAGCAATGTTTTTATGTACATTGACCCACCGTATGTTTTGAGTACCAGAGCAGGAAAACAATATAAACATGAGATGACAGATGCAGATCACGATGAATTATTAAAAGCGTTACTGCAGAGTAAAGCAAAGATTATGATTTCTGGTTATGAGTCAGAAATGTATAACGACTATCTGAACGGATGGGAGAAAAAACAGTTTTCAAGCTGTGCGGAGCACGGAAAGCCACGGATGGAAACGGTATGGATGAACTATGAGCCGGATCAACAGATGAAACTTAATTTTTCGGAGGTGCTGTCATGATACACGGAGAATTGATAGTTGACAACTTCGCCGGCGGTGGCGGTGCTTCCACCGGAATAGAACTTGCAACCGGATATAGCGTAGACATTGCAATGATGGTTCTCGCCGGATTGTAAGCATTTTTCCAAAGCAAAAGGAATAGAAAATAAGATTATAGGAGAAATAGTACATGTTAAAGAAAAAAGAATTATCCAAAAAGAAAAATCTGTTAATGTTGTTATGGGATGAGTGTATTGCATTCAAAGTGTTATTTTTTATCTTAGCATATGTAGCGATTGCATTTATTAATATGCCACTTGAAAAGTGGCTCGAGGTTCATGTATCTGAATGGCGTGATGTTGATGTGCGGCATCGTTTATTTTTTTTCCAATGGTTGACACATGAGAAAGCCAACTTTATAGAAAACTCATTTATTGTTCTTCCTATCTTTGAGGTATTAGCGGTTGCGTTAATTTATCTTATTGTAATGAAATGCTTTTATTTCGTTAGCGAGATAATTGCTTACAAGAATTACTGCTATATTCCACTTACAGAAGATGAAGTCAAAAAAACGGAATTTAAAAATGCAGATGAATATTTTACTTATGTTCTTAACATGCTTTCCTATGGTTTCAAAAAAAAAGAAAATCTCCATGTTAGTGATGAGGAACTTAAAAAGATGCTTATAGTCTGTTTGAATGTGTTCCCTAATAATGGAACAATCTTTCAGATAAACCCAGAAACTGCGCGGAAGGTTTCTGGCACCTCTTTCTCCGAGGCAGTTGAATTGAATTGCGGAAAAGCAGAGATAATTGATGGAGGTGTTGAATTGTCTGATGAAGAGGGCAAGGATATCTGGTCCTGGTAAAAATAAAGATGGCAAAAGAGAAGACTTGAGATAATAAATGCTTTCAAGGAGAGCAAAGAAAGAAATACTTAAATTTTTATCATTTCCGGATGTCACAATTATAACGAAGCAAACAGAGGAACGGAGATTGGCTTTGGTATTTCTCTTATCCTCGCCCCAATTGTTGTTACGTTGACATATCTGGCTTTTGGAGGTGTGTTGTAATTTCTTGCGGAGCAGAGCAGAGGAAGGCTCACCGGGCTCATGACTTGGGTGTCGGATGTTCGATTCCTTTCTCCGCAATTAATTTTAAAAAAGGGAGGTTATAACATGTTCTAACTGATTAGAAAACATAAACAAGCATTCGTTCAAAAGAAAGATTCGTATGTGAAAAAAGGATGGGAGGAAAAGAAAATCATGGGAATGGATGTCAACATGCTTGCCTGCGTGCGAGCACTTGCAGAAAACAGAATACAGGATGCGAAGAAATACGCGGTCTGCTGTTGTGCCAATGACAATACGAAGAAAAATGAGAGCCAAGTCAGAAGATGTAAAAATCTTCTGCTCAACGGTCCAAACATGATCGAGCTGCCAGCAAATCTCAACGGGCTCATGCGTATGGAAGATGTGTCCGGCTTTCATGCCGAGCGGTACTACCTTGGGAAAACCCAGTGGGATCTTTTTGAAAAGATTAAGCGTGGTGTGGCGGTCACGCTCAAATTAAGGGAGTATGGGATTCCCTACAAAAACAGCACCCTCATATACGGCGTGCCCGGCACTGGGAAAACGGAGTTTGCCAGATATGTGGCGTATTCCCTTGGTATTCCTTATGCCTACATTAATTTTTCCTTCCTGATCGATTCATACATGGGGAATACATCGAAGAATATCCAGCGTGTGTTTGATTTCTGCAAAGGGCAGAAATGTGTCCTGATGCTTGATGAAATCGACTGTATCGGATTAAAGCGCGGCATAGGAGGAAATGGGGGATCAGATGGGGAAATATCAAGAACGACCATTTCTCTTATGCAGGCATTGGACGATCTGACAGACGGGCAGATCGTCATTGCTGCCACAAACCGGTATGACCTGCTTGATCCCGCTTTGTCCAGACGGTTCCAGAACCATGTGGAATTCCGTCCATTCAATTTTGAAGAAAACAGGGAGATGATGGAAAAATTCCTGGCGGCAGTGGACGAGTCTTTGCTGAGTGCTATGGAAATTGTAACGTATGCAAGAGAAAACCATACGCAGGCAGAGGTAACCGGGCATCTTATTGAAGTACTGACGCGCAAGGTATCGCATGAAGTGGATGTGGAAGCGGCGCTGGAAGCACTAAAAAGTGGGAATGGGAGAACAGATGACCGGGAAAAGCTTTTCTAACCAGTATTAACGGCAATAGGGAGGATAATCTATGACAGGTATATATTTAGGTACAATTATCTTTTTTTTAGGCGCAATTATGACAATAGTTATAAATAAAAATGTAAAAGTGCCTATGGGTGGTGACTTTTGGGATATGCCTACGAGGGTAAAAATCGGAATACTATTATTAGTTTTTGGAATTTTATTGGCGGTTAGTAGTGTTATGTTTATGTTGATAACAAATCCAATAGAATTGTTAAATTGATTATTATGCAGATAAAATTAACTAAACTTGGGGAGGAAAGGCAATTGGTAAAAAGTAGCGCATTTACCAATGTACAACGGGTGTAAAAATTGCCAAAGAATAAATTTGAGTTATCAAAAAACATGAATATCTGATATTAAAATTAAGTGATATTCCAACTATTGATGCCATAATTGAGAAAAGGACAGATTAAATTACTGGAAAAAGCAGAAAAAGAAGGATTTACAGGGGAACAGCTGGATGCATTGCGTGGCAATCAGATGTTACACACTTTAAACTATTTTAAATTTTTGATGAAGCGTGGGTTTCCTGCTTCTGCAATCAATGCGATTATTAAGGCTGGTGAATGGTACGAGCATTCGTTTGGTATGCAGTTATTGGTAAGTAACAAAGATAACATGATTATTTTTGCAATATTTTAACAGGAGGAAAAAATGGTACAAAAAGAAGTTTTGGAACTCAAAAGAAGATTTAAGAAAGACAGGGCAACATTTCCGCGTGTATGCGGCGTGTATGTGGATGCCAATAAGCAGAAACAGGCTGCGATGAATAAGCAGTTCCTGAATCTGGACGAAGAGGTTATGCATAAATACCTTGAAATTGCAAACAAGACATTATCTGGTAAGGTCGGCGATGCACTGCTCAATGTAAATGTGCACGGCGGATCAGAAGATCAGGAAGATATGACCAAGTTGCTTATGGGCGTTAAGGACAGTCATCTGGAAGATGATGGACTTCTCAATGCTTTTTATGACCGTGTGATCGAGACTTATAATTCAGTGGAGCCGTATTACATCATTTTGTTTTATGATGCCTACGACGTGATGACAAAGACGAGCGACAACGAAAAACTGGATGAATCCGAAATTGTTTATGAGTATATTTTATGCTCAATCTGTCCGGTTAAGTTGTCCAAGCCTGGGCTGAGTTATTACGAAAAAGAGGATGAAGTGGATCTTCGGGAAAGAGACTGGGTAGTGCAGATGCCGGACGCTGGTTTCCTGTACCCGTCCTTTACGGACCGCTGTCCGGATGTCAATGAGTGCCTGTTTTACAACAGGAAACCTAAAGAAGCGGCACATGATTTCATGAACGATCTATTATGCTGCAACACAGATCTCACAGCTTCTGAAAAAAAGAATATTTTCGGTCAGATTCTTGAATCCGTTGCAGAAAAGGAAAGCGATATGGAAGAGAAAATCTACCATATGCATGAAGAACTGCAGGCAATCGCAGATAAAAAAGAAAACGACGATAATGCAGATGATCCGGTAACAGCGGAAGATATTAAGGAAGCTGCAAAGGAAGCCGGATTTGATGATGTTAATGCGGACTTGATGGCGAAGAGATATGAAAGTGATCTGAGTAAAACTAATGCCACAGCAGAAAATCTGGTAGACAGAAAGCTCCTTGACCGGAACGATGCACTGAAGCAAATTGAAAGCCTGAAAGAGCAGCTGAAAACACTTATGGCAGAAAACAAGAGATTAAAGGAAAAACTGGGCGAGTAATTTATGGGAAATACCTATACTATCCGGGTCAGATCCGGGTCAAACAGTGTAAGAAGATACCGTTTCTCTCTGTGGTGGAAACGGTACATATTCAATCCGCGGTCGAATGGCCGCGGGTTTTATGAAAAGAAAGATTGTTCCAAATGGGAAAAAAACAAAATGTTCCATTTCTGCAGAAGAAGAAAATTGTCTCTTGACGCGGTTCCAACCCAGTACACCAGGAGCAGGAATTACCGGAATGAATTTTTTTCAAAAACTAAAACAGTATCCGGGAGATACCGGTGCGCAGATGTGGCAATGCGGTATGTCCACAAATCCCCGCCGCGCTTGTGAAAACAAACTTGCCAGAATTGTGTGTAGCGAAGCGCACTGGCAACATGAGGATTGCGCAGGAGCAGGCCGGACAGCTTAGAATTGCTTAGATTTTGGAAAATGATGGTGGGAAATTTAAAAAGATGATTAAAAATGAATAGAAGAAAAATCAAAGTTGTAAGTGAGGAAGGAGAAATATGAACAGTCAAATTACGAAAAATGATGCAAGTCTTGAATCTGGAAAATCCTATGGTTTTATGGGCTGCAATTGGACAGTTTGTGAGTTTGTTAACGATGGTATGACAGCCGTACTTCAATCCCATGGTGTAACCGAAGGACCATGGCCCGGTTTTATAATGCCGCAGTTTGGAAATGATAATTACTATGGAGCGGATATTGATGGGCAGGATATTAGCTGTTACGATAAAAAAATGGTTGCATTGTATGATTCCATTAAAGATGTAGAGGATACAAATGCTGCTTATGGCAGAGGATTGTATCTCGTATCCGCTGAAAAAACATACATAGGACCGGATTCTGATAACTACTGTAGGGCCTTAATAGAGGCAGCAAAGAAGCATTGTTTACTAGATTTTCTCAATTACGGCACATGGCTTGGTACTGTCCATAGAAGTGTCTATGGCAGCAACTGTGCTTGGTGTGCCAATTCAGAAGGTATCATTTTCAACAATCAACGTCAGCAATTTAACCTTATCGTTGCCCCGGCATTTAATCTTAATCTGTCAAAAATTGAGATTATTGGTAATGAGATTTCCAAAAAATCAAAATAAAAAAGGAGAAAAAGATGTTTTATGAATTTTACAAATGGTGCACATATAATCCAGGAGGTTACGATTTAAGGAATTTTATATATACCATCGTATTTATGATAATTGTTTTTTCTGTTGCATACCTATTTCTTTTAGTGGGTTTTGGGGAGAAAATTTCGTTTAAAATGATTATTAAGAGTATCTTATATGGAGGATATACACTGTTAGTGTGGCTTTGGAGCTTATGTTTTCATGAGAGAAATATAGGTATTCTGATGGTGCCGATATATCCACTTATTGCTTTTTCCCTTTGGAAATTAATGCATTACACATGCAAAAATATAAAGAGGCTATTAAGATATGGAAGTCTGCAGGCTAAGATCCGGCAGATGGAGAGGAATGCTGAAGGGCAGGATGGTGCTGCCCATAAGAAAAATTGATACCGAAAGAGCAGCTTGATATTTCGCAACTGCCGATATATTATTAAATTTGTCGGATATTGGGGTTGAAAACCCGGAAGGAGAGATTTTTTATGTTAAGTAAAAGTTCAACAGAGTTTATGAGCATATTGTACCAATTCTTTAAAATAGGTTACGGGATTGGCCTTGTGATTATATGTGTGGCCGTAATTTGTTATGCATATCGCATAATATCTTTAAATAAAAAGGTGAAAAAAGATAAGAAGGGGAAAAAAGCTTTCCGGGAAAATAAAATGCAGGCAAAGGAAAAATTAAAGCTGTGGGTGCTGGGAGGAGGACTTGTAGTAATAGCAACATTTTGTGCAAGATCAATAATTCCAATAGGAGAAGAAATTGTTAGTGGACCAGCATCTGCAGGTAATGCAGGTAATCATGAATGGCTTATTTGCATAGGGGTTGCATTTATTTTTATTGTTCTTGCGCGGAAGAGCAACAATGAGGAATGTGATGATGAAAGACGTGAAAAAGATGATAACAGTAAAAAATAACAAATTCGTGTTCAATTCGCCATGTGACAAAAGCTGCGAAATATCCTTGCGCCGCGTTTTCTACTGATTGTTATTCCTTTTTCCTTTGCGTGTGTACACGCACCTCTTTCTATTCTTCTTTCTCATTCTCTCTCTTATTCTCGGGAGAGGACCCCTTCGGGGGCAGACAGGGAACGTTTTTCATTTTAATTCCATTCTTTGGAAGAGCAGCAGTAGTGGAATTTGTTGTAGTGTCTGGATCTCTTTTTTATGAGAATTATTTGAGAATGTGTATAGAGGATTTGGGGTAGTAGAGAGTTGCGAAGTGCAGAGGAGAGTGTGGGGAATTCGTTCTTTTAGACACATGACGAACAATACACGAATTACAAAAAGAAGGTGATGTTAAGTGACAAAAGATTATCCAACCAAAGAGCAGGCCGATCTTATAAAAAGAAACCACCTGAATCCATGCAACTGGAAAGTAGCCTTTGAAAATAAATCTACTCTTGAAATAGTCAGCAGACATTCCTCACAGCGAAGAATACTAAATAAAAATCCAGTTGAGAAGAAAAAATAATTTGTCTGACATTAGATCAACAATATTCAAAAGCATGGTCGAATGTATGTTTGTTTTTCCCTTTTTATATGTTATAATTCTATTACAGGAGGAATCTGCCATGAATGATATGCAAACAAACAGCTATTTATCTGACAATTTTGTCAAAAAAATCTGGCCGCATTATGAAATGACTTTAAAGAAAGTCCGTACAAGAAAAAGCTATTTCAAATACATTTCAGATATTTGCAATTATCTTAAAAAGGATTTTACGGCTATAGATGAATTAGAGGCGCAGAATTATTTTTCTCAGCTTGCAGAGACAAAAAGCTACGAGCCAAAATATCTCCATTTGCGTTTGAGTGCCTGCAGATCAGTTGCTTCCTATATTGAGAAAAACGCACAGCATTTTAATCTTAAGAACTATCTTAGTCCATTTGTTTTTGTTGATCTTCCGGAATACTCGGATAATATCCATAAATCAGATATTCCATCTATAAAGCAGATGAATACGGTTTTATCGGCTACAGAAGATGATATAATGATGTTTACCATCATATCTATCTGTTTCCGCTGTGCACTTACAGTTTCGGAAATATGCAATTTAAAATTTTCAGATGTAGTTGAAGATGATCTTGGGCGCCTGTGTTTTATCGTAAAAGGTTCAAAATCACCAAGGGTAGTAAAAATACCAGATGATGTAAAAGAGATTCTTTTCCGTTATGTCGATCAGTATCCGGGTGAAGACTTTCTGTTTCGGAATTCAAAAAATCAAAAATTACTGACACGGACTCTGCAATACCGTTTAAGAAGCATTATGGACCGGGCAGATCTTTCCAAAACTTTTACCTTTCAGGATATAAGAAATGCAGCAATCATCTATATGCGACAGGGTGGTGTTACCAATGCAGATCTGGTAAAGTATGCCGGCCTCTCCAGCGAAAAATGGGTTTCGCGTTTTGATGGTGTTATTGATGGACTGGATCTTGCTCCCTGTGACTATTCACATATCAGTATCAAATATTAAATTTTGAAACTTTCAAATTTATCCCCTATTATCATTGACTTTTTATGGGGGTTTATGGGTATAATCTTTCCAATCTGAACGAAAGGATGGTTTTACCCATGGAAAATACAATGGAAAATAAATTTTCAAATCCCCAAGATACAATTCCATATCCTGTTCCAACTACAGGAACCGGTTCTCACCCATTTAGGTGGACCGCCAGCATATTAAATTCCTATTTCAGCCATCTTGCGGCAAAAAAAGAAATTACGGTTGAGGAAATTTCCAATGAAATATTTGTAGTATTAAAAAAATCATATCTGGGCGATAACAACATCGTGCCATTCAATCTAGTGTATGAAGATGCCCAGGCAGTCCTTATTGCTGATTTTATTGTTTCTTTTATAAGTATGCGAGAGGCTCCAGGCAAAGCATTTGAATTATTGGGAATCAATTACAATGAATTTCCGCATGTAACTGTGTCGAAGGCAACCGTAAACGGTATGTTTTGTCGTCTTCACAGATTACTTACAGATGATTTTTTCCGAAGATCTTCTACATTGTTCTCGGAATATCGCATATGTGTACTCGATAGGGTTTTAAAAATTATCTCCCTCTCTGACAAAAATATAATTGATCTGTCTGATCTGACATTTTGTATCGGACAAGCCACATGGAATTCAAGTGTGAAAAAAAATGATCTTATGGTTTCTGATCTGATTGCATATCTGGGAAAATATCAAAAACCTAAAAAAACCAAGAAAATCTTGAACATACTGCGCACATTAGGGATTTCTATGGATTCTTGTCTGTCCGATCTTATGAATATTTGCGGAAATAATAGTGAAATATCCTTTTACATTTTAAATTGTTATCGTGCTAATGGTATATTTCTAATTCCCTGTTTATGTTAAAATTTGTGAAAGGAATAATGATCATGGAAAAGTTTACTTTTATCATCGTTTTGTCGATTATTTTTTTTGTAATATGCTCTCTGTTAGTAAAATTAATAAAACATGATACATGGATTAGTTTTAAATTGGCACTTGTAAATGATGCTTTTCCATTGTTTATTGGAATCACATCTGGTGTATGCACCGCAATATTTCTGTGCTTAGCAAGAACAAATTAGAACGAATAATAAGGAGATGCAAATGTCATATATGAGTGAGTGGATCTATTCCGAAGAAGAATTACGGGAAGTGGCTAAGGAAGATCGGGAACGTATTCGGGAAGAAATCAGGCAAGCCATTGAGAATGGCGTCATCAAAATAGAAACCGGTTCAGAAAAGTTATTTGAAATATTAGAGTGATGGAAATTTTTATGGGAAGTCGACGGAATGAATTAAATACGCGTTTAAATGAGAGACTGGTGAAGATTTATGACAATCATATCATTGATTTCACTGATAGGTGGTTTAATTTTATTGACTCTTTGTATTATCTTGTTTGCGCAAATTGTAACATATAAATTAAGGATTAGAAAAAGTAATCTGCTGATATGTATTTATTTTACGCTTGTAGCTGTTGCGGATATTATAACAGGGATTTCAGCACTTGGAGGATTTTAACCATGAATAACGTTGTATTGATAATTATAGCTATTGCCGCAATATTTGTAATTGATATAGTATTTGATGATGTTCTAAGTCCTACTGCAAAATCTATTGTGACATTGTTGACGATATTGTTTTTTGCTCTTATTTATTTTTGCGGACAGCATGCAGCAAGTTCTGGAGCTGCTAGACTACACAAACTTGGAGAGCAACTAGATACAGAACAGCAGAGTCAGGCAGTAGAGACAGAAAAACAACCTAATCACAAAAAGTAAACAAGAAAAGAGCAGGAAGAGAAATTACATAAACTTGCCGCATCTGGTAAAGCGAAGATTGTAATAGATGGTGAACCGACAAGTGATGAGTTTGATATTGATGGCATTAGATTAAAAGATTATGATATCAAATTTAAGAACGGAAAAGTTTATTTAATATCAAAATAGTGATTTCAGCACTTGGAGGTTTTAAATGTTTATTGTTTTGGCTGGCATACTAGCCTGCATTTTGTTTTATTTTGCATACAATTGTATATGTAATGAATGGGAAAATATCATTGGAGTTCTATGTATACTCGTTGGCATTGCTTGCCTTGCCTTCGGATTTAAAGCTCAACAAGACGTGCATCAGTCTAAAAAAGACATAGCTACTGAAAAGCAAACAGAAAAAGAACAGGAAGCGGAATTACATAAACTCATTACATCCGATAAAGTAAAGATTGTTGTTGATGATGAGGCAGTAAGTGATTAATCTGATTTAAATGAACGATTATATATTTTGGATGGAAAGAATCTGAAGGCAGATACCCTTATAAATTATTCTGTTGCGGTGTTGGCAGAAGTTGCTGAGTCCGCAAAATAGGAAGATGCACCAATTTACAAAGGAGATAAAGAAGTAGACCAATGGGTGCGATTATCTGACGTGGAGAACGCAATCAATAAATACTTACATAAAAATTTTTGAATGGAAAAAACTTATGCGAAAGGAAAGATTTAATAAAAATGGTAATTTGTGAAAGGAATAATTTATGAGAAAGGCAACTTTATTAGAACTTATTGTCATATGCGCATTAGCACTGGGATTAGGAATATTCATAATAGACAGTATGGAAAAAATTCGTTTTAAAGATATGCAGAGAATAGATAAAATATCTGAAATTGTTGAAAAAGAAGCAAACGAAAAAGCGAAAACTGTTAAGAAAGCTAAATCTGAAAACGCCACTTGTTACATTGATGGAATAAAGCAAGACTCATCTTTTGATCCGGATGGTCTTAATATCTACGATTATGATATTTCATATAAAAATAATCGTTTATATTTTAAAACCATTAAAAAATCGGAATATACACCGTCAATGAATAATGGAAGCGGTTGGTATTTTCCTTTGTATTTTCCGGTTTTTCGGTAAGCTTAAGCAATCAAATGGAAATTATTATGTAAGAACAATAACTATCCGTATCGCACATAAGAAGGAACATTTGGGATTACCCCTGTTCCTTCTTTTTTGCTTTACTTGGCTTGGCTGCATTTTCGCAGGTATGGCATCCACGGCATCTCTCATTCGGTAAATTAAATACTGCGGTGCCTGGACCGGAAGAGCATCATTTGCGAGGTCGTAAATGTGCCGCCGCAGATGTCTGTTGGAAAAGGAGTATCACTCACCGCCACAAATGACAACAGAAAATGAAGTATCATGCAGCTGCCCATGGGAACCTGTAATTACTCAAAAATATATAATTATCAGTATCTTTTTGGTGTTGACAATTTATGGGCATTTGTGCATATACTTTCCCATCAATGAACGAAAGAGGGAAAAAATGAAAAGCAAAATTATTTTGTCAGCAATTTCAGTCTGTATGATGTTTTCCTTTATTCCGGCGATTTCTGCCGAGGCGAAGGAAAGCGATATACTTCGAGAAAACATAGTTTCTCCACAGGCAGGTTTTTCTGCAGCTGCATCTGGTCTTCTTGATGAGTCTGTCAATGATATGAATTCTATAGATGATTCAACAGATTCTAATAAAAAGTCCACATCAGATGAACATGACAGGAAAAAACTTGTAGTTTCCAAAAGCAAAAAATCGCTGTTTATGTTTAAGACAAACGATTTGAAAGGATCGCTTGTTGGAATGTTACCTGCGGGTGGAGCTGGAGAAATTCTGGGAGAAGGGAAGGACTGGTATCTTGTTAATTCCGGCTATTACACCGGTTTTATGTCGAAGGATTCTCTTATGACTGGAAAAGATGCAGAGGAATACGCGAAAAAAAATTTTAGCAAAGAAGCAACTATCGGCGTAAATACATCGTTTGTTCATGAGAATAAAGACGGAACCGGTGCAGTTCTTATGGTTCTTCCAAAAAATAATAAGGTGAAAGTGGATGGAACTGGCGATGAAGGAACATATCAGGTCGCAATTGGTAAAACAACTGGTTATATAAGCCGTTCGGACGTATCTGTTAAAAGCCTGTTTAAAACAGCGGAAGAACCCGATCTTGTATTATATGAGGACGAATATGCTGATGAAGCCTTGCCTACATATGGTGGATCTGACGAATATGAGGCAGCGCAGAAGCCGGAACCAACCATTGAAGACATTCCATCTGATGACTATACTTCTCTTATGCAGGAGGTAGTGGATTACGCTATGCAGTTTTTAGGGAACCCGTATGTGTGGGGAGGGGAAAGTCTAACTGACGGTTGCGACTGTTCTGGCTTTGTAATGAAAATCTATGAACACTTTGGATATTCTCTCCCACATAGTTCTTTTGCCCAAAGAAGTGTAGGATATGATGTATGTGGGGATACATGGGATGAGTCTGTCGCGCTTCCAGGTGACATAATTTGCTATGATGGCCATGTTGGCATTTACATTGGGAATGGAAAGATGATAAATGCCTCTAATCCACGCGATGGAATTAAAATAAGCAAAGTGACATATCGAAAAGATTTTATTTGTGCGCGGCGCATAATTGCTGGACGCTCAAATTCATCTTCCCTTTCAGAAGATGATTACGAAATTTTATGCAGAATCGTCGAAGCAGAAGCTGGCGGGAGCTCAGAATCAGTTAAAATTGCTGTTGCAGACACCATTTTAAACCGTGTTGCAAGCGATAAATTTCCAAACTCAATATATGACGTAGTTTTTGCCGGACATCAGTTTTCCCCTGTATGGAACGGCAGATATTATAAAGTAACTATACAGCAGGCAACCAGAAATGCAGTGGATAAAGCCTTAAATGGAGCTGATCGAAGCATGGGCGCATTGTATTTTATGAATCCGGATTACTCTGACCCTGGTAATGTAAAATGGTTCCATGGGTCTCTTACCTATCTCTTTACAGATGGAGGTGTCGAGTTCTTTAGATAATTATAATAAGGTAAAATCCCTGGGTTTGATGAGACCCAGGGATTTTCACAACCCAAATTAGATGTGTTTTCCGTCAACAACAAAATCATCCAAATAGCAATCAAGAGCAATTGCGATATTCTGCAGATCATTAACCCTGACCGGAGAATGCCGGTGCTGTTCCCAATCTGCCAAAGTCTGTATTGGTATACCTGTCATAGTTGCTAGCCTTTCTCTTGTTATATGTTTTTCTTCCCGGATGTGCCGGATTTTATCAACGTCCCAAAACAACTTCTATCACCTCCTGTCACTTTTTGATATATTTTACATAATTTTACAAAAAATGCAATGGTTATGGAACAGGAAATGCAATGGAATATTATGATAAAGCCATTGCCTCTGAAATTTGTTGTATATTTATCAAAATTTGTTATAATATAGGTAAATATATTATTTTGTTTTTTACGTCCTTCCGGATGTATGATTTTTTATTTTTACCGCGGTTGTTTTTCTGCGGGATATAGGGTTATCCCTGATATGTAACAGGGATAACCACTATTTCCCTGTTTATATATAACAAAAACTGCATAAGCAGGGAAAGAGAGGTATAGTGGACATGGGAGAAAAAGACATGTCAGAAAAGATTCTGGAAGATTACAATGATGTATTTTCCGATATCGTAAACGTTCTTTTATTTCACGGTCAGGAACTGATCGAGCCGTCAGCACTTGAGAGCATATCCGTACATTCCCAGTATAAGGGAGAGGATGCTAAGTTGCATGAACAGGAGCGTGATGTTGCAAAAAAGTGGAAAAGGTACAATGTGCAGCTTGCTATCATAGGCATTGAGAACCAGACGGCAGTAGAAAAGAAAATGCCGTTCCGTCTGATTGGATATGATGGTGCAAGCTACAAAAGCCAGCTGCAGGCGAATGCAGCTTCAATTGCTCCAGTTGTTACCATTGTATTGTATTTTGGTGAAAAGCACTGGTGCAAGGAGAGAAATATCAAGTCATTGATGAATATCCCAAAAGAACTTGATCCATATGTCAATGACTACAAAATGGAAGTTTTTGAGATCGCATGGCTGACGGATGAACAGCTTGAAATGTTTAAAAGTGATTTCAAGGTTGTTGCACGTTTTTTCGTTAACAAAAGAAGGAACCCTGACTATGTTGCGGATGACCCAACAGAAATCCAGCACGTAGATGAAGTCTTAAAACTTTTATCTGTTATGACAGGGGACCGGGACTATGAAAAAGTTATATGCGATGAAATGAAAGGTCAGGTGAAGAACATGTGTGATGTTGCTGAAAGATTAAAAAATATCGGGCGGCAGGAAGGATTTCAGGCAGGTCGTTTAGAAGGTCGTTCAGAAGGTCGTTCAGAGGAACGTATCAATGCAGTCAAGTTTGCGATTTCCCTTGGGGCATCTGAGGAGAAGATCCTTACGCAGTATTCCAAAGAGGAATACGAAAAAGCTTTGGCTCTTATGAAAGCCTGATTGTGGAAAGAAAAATTGCTGTTTTGAAAACATATAGCAGCATAAGAGCTTGGGTTTTATTCTGTTAAAACTTTTAAATTCCTTTATCAATCCGTATTCTAATGGAGAAAATGTCAGGTGAAGAGCATGTGTGATGTTGCTGAAAGATTAAAAAATATCGGGCGGCAGGAAGGATTTCAG
>ERZ840371.47-NODE-47-length-138711-cov-24.862538_pt1 | contig 138711 bp, 110 predicted proteins | sample MGYA00519937_ERZ840371 | MGnify/ENA primary metagenome ERZ840371 (study PRJEB31850, sample SAMEA3708873) | human gut metagenome | biome: human gut; feature: human-associated habitat; material: faeces | place: China | collected 2014 ... | reverse complement strand
GCATGGTTGTGGATACCATATAATAGGTGTCTTCTACGCGGATCACGTCCGGATCCGGATAATCCAATCTTGTTATAGGATTTACATTCATTGTTTATTCCTTTCTATTTTATCTCCATATTCTTTCTTTGTTCTATTCTATTCAAGAACCACCGCATTGTGGACGGCCTCCTTTGCATCCTTGCCCCAGGAAAACAGTGTTCACAAAATATAATCTGTATTTAATTATTTAAACTGAGCCAGACGTTCCTCTACCTGAGCCATCATCTGCTCATACTTTGCAAGCTTGTCCTTTTCCTCCTGAACCTTTTCAGGCTTTGCATTGTTTAAGAATTTCTCATTTGAGAGCATGCCCCTTGAGCGCGCAAGCTCCTTTGTGAGCTTATCCTTTTCTTTATTGAGTCTTTCCTTTTCCTTCTCGAAATCAACAAGGTCCTCAAGCGGCAGGTATGCAACCGCATCAGGTATCACTACTGATACAGCGTCATCTCCAATACCGGCCTTGCCCTGCTGTACTGTAATCTCGCTGGTAAATGCAAGATTTACATATACCTCCTTGTTGTCCTCGAATATCTTTCTGACTGCCTCATCATCACTTGTGATGAAAAGCTTTGCCTTTCTTGAAGGTGGAACATCCATCTGTGTACGGACATTTCTGATACCCTTTACGAGATCCTTGCAGTGCTCGATTGCGGCTTCCTCTGCCGGGAAATTCCACTCTTCCTTGTACTCAGGCCATTTAGAGAGCATGATAGTCTCCTCGTCTGACTGAAGTGTGCAGAAGATTTCCTCTGTGATAAACGGCATATATGGATGAAGGAGCTTCAGTGCATTTACAAGTACTGTCTTAAGTGTCCAGAGTGCTGCATTTGCTGACTCAGGGTTTTCATCCTTCTTGTAGGTACGAACCTTTGCAATCTCGATATACCAGTCACAAAACTCATCCCAGATGAAGTCGTATACCTTTTGTACTGCGATTCCAAGCTCGAACTTGTCCATGTTTTCTGTGGCATCCTTTGCAAGTGTATTTACCCTTGAAAGAATCCACTTGTCTGCTGCATGAAGCTCATCAAGCTTTGGCTCTCTAAGCTCTACACCTTCAAGGTTCATCATGATAAATCTTGATGCATTCCATACCTTGTTGGCGAAGTTTCTTGAAGCCTCAACTCTCTCCCAGTAGAAACGCATATCATTTCCCGGTGCATTTCCTGTGATAAGTGTTAGACGAAGCGCATCTGCACCATACTTGTCGATAACCTCAAGCGGATCAATTCCGTTTCCGAGTGATTTACTCATCTTGCGACCCTGAGAATCTCTTACGAGTCCGTGGAAAAGCACTGTGTGGAATGGTGCCTTGCCCATCTGCTCATAGCCTGAGAAAATCATTCTGATTACCCAGAAGAAAATGATATCGTAGCCTGTTACGAGCACATCGTTTGGATAGAAATAGTCAAGATCCTCTGTCTTTTCAGGCCAGCCGAGTGTTGAGAATGGCCAGAGCGCTGATGAGAACCATGTATCAAGTGTATCAGGATCCTGTGTCCAGTGCTCCTTGCCACACTTAGGACATTTGCCAGGCTTTTCTATTGAAACTACCATCTCTCCACAGTCATCACAGTACCATGCAGGTATTCTGTGTCCCCACCAGAGCTGACGGCTGATGCACCAGTCGCGGATATTGTCTGTCCAGTTGAAGTATGTCTTGTCCATTCTTGAAGGAAGAAGCTTGATTTCTCCGTTCTTTACTCCCTCAACTGCAGGCTTGATCATCTCGTCCATCTTGACGAACCACTGCTGCTTGATCATTGGCTCAACCGTTGTGTGACAGCGGTCATGCACACCTACATTGTGTGAGTGTGGTACAACCTTTACTAAAAGGCCCTGCTCCTTAAGATCCTCAACCAGTGCCTTTCTGCACTCGTATCTGTCCATTCCGGCATATTTTCCGGCCTTTTCGTTCATTGTGGCATCATCATTGATTACAACGATTTCCTCTAAGCTGTGGCGTTTTCCTACCTCAAAATCGTTAGGATCGTGCGCAGGTGTAATCTTTACACAGCCTGTTCCAAATTCTTTATCTACGTATGAATCTGCGATTACAGGAATCTCTCTGTCTGTGCATGGAAGCTTTAAGGTCTTTCCGATGATATCCTGATAACGCTCATCATCAGGGTTTACAGCTACGGCTGTATCTCCAAAAAGTGTCTCAGGACGTGTTGTTGCTATCTCTACGAATCTGCCTTCCTCGCCAACTACAGGATAGTTGATGTGCCAGAAGAAGCCGTCCTGCTCCTCATGCTCTACCTCTGCATCTGAAATAGATGTCTTACATACCGGACACCAGTTTACGATTCTTGAGCCCTTATAAATCCAGCCCTTCTTATAAAGCTTTGTAAATACCTCCTGTACTGCGTGTGAGCATCCCTCATCCATGGTAAATCTCTCACGCTGCCAGTCTGCTGATGATCCGAGCTTACGAAGCTGCTTTACGATACGTCCGCCGTACTCTTTTCTCCAGTCCCAGCATTTCTCGAGGAACTCTTCTCTTGTAAGGTCTGCCTTGTTGATTCCCTGCTCTTTAAGTGCCTGGATGACCTTTACCTCTGTTGCGATGGATGCGTGGTCTGTTCCCGGCTGCCAGAGTGCATTGTAGCCCTGCATTCTCTTGTATCTGATAAGGATATCCTGCATGGTGTTGTCAAGGGCATGTCCCATGTGCAGCTGTCCTGTGATGTTTGGTGGTGGCATCACGATTGTGAATGGTTTTTTGCTGCGGTCTACCTCAGCATGGAAGTAGCCATTATCTTCCCACTTTTTGTAAAGACGGTCCTCGATGTCCTTTGGATCGTAGGTTTTGTTTAGTTCTTTGCTCATGTTTTCCTCCTTTTATATGAATGACGCAAAAGCTTTGGGGGCTTTGTTGTGTCAGGTCGCGCATTATGTATGGAATTATGTTCATGATTACGCTGCCAAGACACTGTAAAAATTATAATTAGGGATTGCTTAGACCATGACGCAACCGGCTTTTAGCGCCGTCCATGGCGCTAACGCCTCGCCCGCACGTCCATGTGCGTGCGTTGCTGGGCTGTGTACATAATTTTAACAGTCTCTAGGCAGCTCCATAAATCACATAATTCCATACATAATGCGCGGCCTGATAATTCAGGCTGTGAGCTTTTGCTGTTTTTCTTTTCATTTAGCTATGGGCGACCGATTGGATTGCATGCGCAATCTTCCGATCTGGGTACATAAAAAGACCCTCCCGATCATTGACCGGAAGGGCGAATTAGCGCTGTACCACCTTCGTTTACATCGGAGCATATATATGCATATAAACTCGAATGCCTCTTGTCCTGTAACGTGGACGAATCGGAAGAACTTATGCCGCTTGCGGCTTTCTGGGTTCTTCAGCTCAAAAGCTACCTTCCATGATTTCTGTCTTAAGCATCTTTCAGCCTGCCCAAAATGTATCACCATCTTACGGACCGGATGCTCTCTCTGAAAGCTTTCGTCATGTACTCCTCTTTCTTATGCCTTTAAATATTTTGCCTGTTTCTTTCTACAATATTAAAGTGCATTGGGTGATTTGTCAATATGATTTTTCAATCATCATAATGACCTTTACATGAAACAATATAAATTATCTCATCTTTTTCATAATAAACAATTCGATTAGTGTCATCAATGCGTCTGCTCCACATACCACTAAGATTTTCCTTTAATGGTTCCGGTTTACCTATACCCTCAAACGTACTTCGCTGAATATCCTTGATAAGTCCATTAATTCTTTTCAGTGTTTTCTTATCCTGCGTCTGCCAGTATAAATAATCGCTCCATGCCCTATCTTCCCATAGTAACCTCATTAGTCCTCCTCTATCAAATCATGCTCTGCGAAGTGAGCTTTGCCATCCTTAATATCGCGCACGATATTTTCCAAATAACGGATATTGCTATCAGAATAAAACGGATCTACCGATACCTCAAAAGGAATACGCTTTTCTCTGCCTACTTTTTTTGCAAAAACGGTGAACGCTGCACTCATAGAAAGACCTAATTCCGAACACACCTGTTCCATGCTTTTTTTTACATCTGCATCCAATTTAAAATTAACATTAACTGACTGTGACATATACAACACTCCTTTCTTGCTTATAGTATATGCAACAGCAAAGAAAATATCAATAAGATTTCTTTATTTTTTCTTTACTTATATTCAACATTCTTAGTTGCGACTATATCCACACCGGTTGCTGCAACATCGCTTAGCAGTACATCACCTATATGCACCGGTGCCTCTACCGTGATTTGGTTGATACACTCCATCACATCCATTATCTTTTCCTTTGGAATATCCTGTGCCGTCTTTACGGATACCATCGGTATTGTGCCATTTGTCACACAAACTGTACTTGTCACAATTCGTGTCGGATGTGTCACTTCCTTTGCTCCGTAGTCTGCTCCGCGCTTGCAGGTATTTCCGGTTACTGTGACATTTTCTCCATCTATTGTCACCTTAAGAGCACAGCCCAGAGGGCAGCCTATACATGTCAAATTTCTTTCTTCCATGATACTATGCCTCCTCAATCTTTATCGTAATTGTGCGGGGATTGTCTGTTTCAATGAGCTCCTTCTTCTTAAGCACTACCTGCTCCATCTCGCCCGGCGCCATAACTGGACGCTTGCGGTGCTGCAGCTGTTTATCATCCAGATATACTGCAATATAGCAATTCTTATACACAGCTCCCACTCGAAATCTTACCGTCACAGTATCATCCATTTGTGCAGTATTTATAGTGCTTGGGACAGTGTATCTGACTCCGCCTGTAGCGGTTATCGATATTTCTTTGCCATCGCAACTCTTATCACCGCCGTTTTTTACATATTCTGCGGCATGGCGGCCTGCTGCTGTCGCTTCCTCTGACACATAATCCACGAGGTCATGCACATGAAGCACATTTCCGCAGGCAAATACACCGGGCACATTTGTCTCAAGGCTTTCGTTTACGACCGGTCCGCTTGTTACCGGATTGAGCTCTACACCGGCTGTTTTTGAAATCTCATTTTCCGGAATAAGTCCGCATGAGAGTAAAAGCGTGTCGCACTCGTAAAACTCCTCTGTTCCCTCAATAGGCTTGTTATGCTCGTCCACCTGTGCGAGAGTGATGCCCTCCACACGCTCCCTGCCCTTTATATCAACCACTGTGTGACTGAGCTTAAGCGGAATTCCAAAATCATCCAGGCACTGCACGATATTACGCTTCAAGCCTCCCGAATACGGCATGAGCTCTGCAACCACCTGCACCTTGGCACCCTCTAAGGTCATTCTCCTAGCCATGATAAGACCGATGTCTCCTGAACCGAGTATTACTACCTTTCGTCCTGGCATGTAGCCCTCTATATTCACCAGTCTCTGAGCTGTGCCCGCCGAGAAAATTCCTGCCGGTCTGTAGCCGGGTATGTTAAGAGCACCCCTTGCTCTCTCCCTGCAGCCCATCGCAAGTATTACGGTCTTTGCAGCGATATGGAAAAGTCCGTCTGTGCGGTTCATAGCTGTAACTATTTTATCGTTTGCCTCATCTTTTATCTTTACATCATACCTGTCATCTGCCCCATTTTCGAACTCGTCACCTGTCGAGATGTCCATGACCATCGTATTCAGCCTGTACTCTATGCCAAGCTCTTTGACCTCTTTGATAAATCTGCCGGCATATTCAGGTCCTGTGAGCTCCTCCTTAAAGGTGTGCAGGCCAAAGCCGTTGTGTATACACTGATTTAAGATACCGCCAAGCTCACAGTCTCTTTCCAGTATAAGTATTTTATCTATTCCATTTTTCTTAGCGGAAGCTGCTGCCGCAAGACCTGCCGGACCTCCTCCTACTATCACAATATCGTAAAATTCCATATTGTCCCCCTATGTTAATCTGATATTAATACAATATCAATCTATCGTTACCTGTCTCTTTGTAGTAAGACAGACTATCCGCGATTCCTGCTCATTCCAACAACTATCTTTGACTTTCCACCGCTTTTAGTGATGTCAAGCTGCGAAATGCCTCTCTCCCTGGCGATAATCTCCATAGTTCTCGGAGAACAAAAGCCCGCCTGACATCTGCCCATTCCGGCTCTGGTGCGTCTCTTCACACCATCAAGTGACTTTGCGCCCAGCGGTCTGTTTACCGCATCCATTATCTCGCCCTCCGTAATCATCTCACAGCGGCAGATTATATTGCCATACTCAGGCTTTTCTTTTATCAGCTTTTTATACTCATCCTCTGAAAGCTTCTTTGGATTTAAAATACCTTTTCTTGTCTCAATGAAGTCCGCATTTTTAGAAGGATTAAAAAGCTCCTCAACTATTGCTGCCACTCTCTCACCGATAGCCGGCGCACTTGATAAGCCCGGTGACTCTATACCTGCACAGTCCACAAAAAATGGTGCATCTTTAAGCTCCTCGATGATAAACTCATGTCCGTCCTCATGTGCACGGTTTCCTGCAAACGATGTGATGACCTGACGCATAGGAAGTGACGGCACCGAACGTGTGCCGGATGTCGTAACATGCGCTAAGCCCGCTCTCGTTGTATTTGTACCATCCTTGTCCTCATGGTCATCTGCTGTAGGTCCGATTAGGATATTTCCGTGTACTGTCGGGGTTACAAGCACGCCCTTGCCGTATTTTCCCGGAAGCTGGAAGATTGTCTTGTCAACGATACCACCAGCTGCCCTGTCTAAAAGCTCGTACTCTCCGCGCCTTGGTGTAATATGTATTTTGTTTTCACTTACCATGTTGTGAAACACATCAGCATACACACCGGCTGCATTTACAACGCAGCGTGCATGAATTTCGCCATTTTGAGTAATGAGAATATAGCCTGTCTGCTCCTTTTGTATCGCCTTCACCTCGGTGTTAAATAAAAACTCCACACCGTTTGCTGCTGCATTCTCAGCAAATGCGATATTCATGCCAAACGGACATACAATGCCTCCTGTCGGGCAGTAAATAGCTGCCACAACTTCATCAGCCAGATTCGGCTCCATCTCATGCGCTTCGCCTGCATCAAGAATTTCAAGTCCCGGCACACCGTTTGCAATCCCCTGATTGTAAAGCTCCTTAAGCCTTGGCATATCGTCATCGCTAAAGCACACTATCAGTGAGCCGTTTCTTCTAAACTCAAAATCAAGCTTCTTCGAAAGCTCATCCATCATCTCATTTCCACGGAGATTCATCTGTGCCATAAGTGTACCGGTCTTACAATCAATTCCGGAATGGACAATAGCACTGTTTGCCTTTGAAGTGCCACAGCACACGTCCTCCTCCTTTTCCACCACACAGATGGACAGGTTATATTTCGAAAGCTCTCTGGCACAGGCGCTTCCCGATACTCCCGCTCCTATAATTACTACATCATACATGTTATTTTCTCCTACCAATTTCCATGCATTGTTTAATTGCCGTATCACTAAGCTCATTTAAAACAATGCAAGCATAAGCTATTATTCATCCTTCGCCCAGTTAAATGCGCAGGCGACAGCCTTTTTCCACATTTTAAGCTTCTTTTCTCTCAAATCAGCCGCTATCTCCGGCTCAAACACACGGTCAATAGACCAGTTTCTCTTTATATCATCCATGCTTTCCCAGTAGCCCACCGCAAGCCCTGCGAGGTACGCTGCGCCCATGGCTGTTGTCTCCACGCACACAGGCCTGTTGACCGGTGCATTGCTGATATCAGCCTGCATCTGCATGAGCAGATTATTGGCACTGGCGCCGCCGTCCACCTTAAGTGATGTGAGATTGATGCCCGAATCAGCCTTCATTGCCTCAAGCACATCATTTACCTGAAATGCCATTGATTCCAGAGTCGCTCTTATAACATGGTACTTGTTTACACCTCTCGTAAGCCCCACAATGGTTCCTCTGGCATACTGGTCCCAGTACGGTGCTCCAAGCCCTGTAAATGCCGGCACCACGTAGCAGCCGTTTGTGTCTTTTACCTTTCTCGCCATGTATTCTGAATCTGTTGAAGAATCGATAAATTTCATCTCATCGCGTAGCCACTGGATAGAGGCTCCTGCCACAAATATTGATCCCTCCAGCGCATATACCACCTTGCCGTCTATGCCCCAGGCTATAGTGGTAACAAGTCCGTTCTTTGAGGATACCGGCATCTCACCTGTGTTCATCAGCAGAAAACAGCCTGTACCATATGTATTTTTGGCTTCTCCTGCCCTAAAGCAGGTCTGGCCAAAAAGCGCCGCCTGCTGGTCTCCTGCCGCTCCTGCGATAGGAATCGGACCCCCGAAAAACACAGGATTCACCTCACCATATACACAGCTTGACGGCATTGGCTTTGGAAGCATGCTCTTTGGTATATCAAGCTCCTTAAGTATCTCATCATCCCACTTTAAGGTATTGATATTAAACATCATGGTTCTTGAAGCATTGGAATAATCCGTGACATGCACCTGTCCCTGAGTGAGCTTCCATATAAGCCATGTCTCGACTGTTCCAAACAAAAGCTCACCTCTTTCGGCTCTCTCCCTCGCTCCCGGCACATTGTCAAGGAGCCACTTGAGCTTAGTTGCCGAAAAATAAGCATCTATCACAAGCCCTGTCTTTTCTCTGAATGTCTCGGTAAGCCCCTTTTCTTTCAGTGAATCCGCATACTCTGCCGTGCGTCTGCACTGCCATACTATCGCGTGATAAACCGGCTCACCTGTATTTTTGTCCCATACAATTGTGGTCTCTCTCTGGTTTGTAATGCCTATCGCACATATGTCGGCTGCCGTAGCCTGAATATTGGCCATAGCCTCCTTTGCCACCTCAAGCTGTGTGGCCCAGATTTCCTCTGCATCATGCTCCACCCAGCCCGGCTTTGGAAAAAACTGCGTAAATTCCTTCTGTGCCACACTGCACATCTCGCCCTTCTCATTGAAAAGTATACATCTGTTGCTGGTCGTGCCCGCATCTAATGCCATAATATACTTTGCCATGTAAAAATCCTCCAACTCTCTATATTTCCAGCTTTTTTCCTTCTATCCTGCTACAGTTCTTCCTCTACCATGCTCTTCTCTCTGTTGAACGCATCATAGATACATGGAATTACTATAAGCGTAAGGATGGTTCCGTATACGAGACCTCCTATTATTGCGATTGCCATCGGCCTTATCATATCTGAGCCATCTCCGATACCTATCGCCGATGTAAACATTGCAAGTATGGTGGTCATCGCTGTCATCAGTATTGGACGAAGCCTTGTACGGCCTGCGTCTATGATTGCCTCATGCTTGCTCATGCCCTCTCTCCTGGCCTGATTGATGTAATCAATGAGCACGATTCCATTATTTACAATGAGACCTGCCAGCATGATAAAGCCAAGCATTGATATGATTCCGAGCTCATTTCCCGTGATGAAAAGAGCTATAAAGCCTCCTGTAAACGCAAGAGGTATACAGAACATGATAATAAACGGTGAAAGCAATGACTGGAACTGCGCCACCATGATAAGATAGATAAATATCACTGCAAGCACAAGCATAAGTACAAGCTGACTCATTGACTCATTTATTGTCTCATCCTCGCCCTCCATGTCTATTGAATAGCCATCAGGAATGCTAAGTTTATCAATTTTAGATTTAATTTTATTGCTTAGTAATGTTACATTATGGTTTTCATCAACCGCACCTGATACTGTAATATATCTTGTCTGAGCATCTCGATGAATGGTACTCAGTGTCTGTTCCTGCGAAATAGTGCAGATATCACTGAGCGGAATCTCCTTTTCACTGCCATCATTATCCTTATAGGTAAATGTAAGGTTTTTGATGTCGTCCACAGTCACATCAGACTGCTCTGCAGATTGTAAGTATACCTCATAGTCCTTTATGTCGGTCGTAATGGTTGTTGCACTCTTTTGAGATGATATCTCACCGGATACGAGCTGGTATACCTGAGCCACCGTATAGCCATACTTTGCTGCTTTTTCCTTATCCACAGTTATCTTAAGCTCATTGATTGTATCTCCAAGACCGTCATCTATATCTGTCACGCCCTTTGTATCCTTAAGGATATCTGCCACATCACCTGCAAGCTTCTGCAGCTTATCTATATCATTTCCCTTAATCCTGACAGAGAGACCACTTCCGAAAAACTCTGATGAGTCCATAGCCTGTGAAGATGCTGTTACCTTGCAGTCCAGATTCTTTGTGCGTTTTTCAATTTCATCTATTACCTTATCCGATGAAACATCTGACTTCTCATCAAGCAATATATACATGCTCACGCTGTCGCTTCCTGAGCTCATCAGGTTCATGGTCGAGCTGCCGCCTGCTGTAGCTCCTATTGTGTCTATGCCCTTTATATCAGATATTTTGTCCATGACCTTATCAGACAGCTCTGTAAGCTGCTTGAAGTCAAGCTTTTCGTCATCCTTTGCCTCTATGGTAAGTGAAATCTGATTTGACTCCATGTCCATATCCATAAATGTCATTCCCCTTGACATGCAAAGTGCGCCACTTCCGACTAAAAGCACTACTGCCGCAATAAATACCACCGACTTAAATCTAAGACATGTGCCGAGCACATTTCCATACCAATCCTTAAAACGGTCAAACCATGGATGCTTTATATCCTTCGTCTTTTTGAGCATGCCTGAAGCAATTGCCGGTACAAATGTGAGTGCCACTACAAGAGATGCCATAAGAGTAAACGCTACCGTAAGTGCCAGGTCTACAAAGAGCTGTCTCGTGATTCCATCCGTAAAAATGATTGGCGCGTACACACTTACCGTGGTAAGTGTAGAGGCAAAAATGGCTCCTGCCACCTGATTTGCACCCTCAACAGCCGCCTTCTTTACCGAATATCCCTCTCCCCTTAATCTGTAGATATTCTCGATTACTACAATTGAATTATCCACCAGCATTCCTATTCCAAGCACAAGTCCCGACATTGAAATGATATTTAAGGTGATATCCGTAAAATACATAAGCACCACTGCAACAATAACCGATAACGGTATAGATGCTGCGATAACAAGTGTCGGCTTTATATCCTTTAAGAACAAAAGCAATACGAAAATGGCAAGTATTGCTCCCACTATCATATTCTGCATCACACTTTTTACAACCATGTCAATGTATACGCCCTGGTTCATGAGCACTGTGGTGTGTAATCCGTCATTTTCCTTTTCCAGCGAATCAAGCTTGTCCAAAAGACGGTCTGTGACGTCTCCTGTAGAGTAGCCGGTCTGCTTCTCCATGGAGAGCATTATTCCGGGATTACCGTTGACTATCGCATATGTCTCATCCGAGTTGTCTGTCATCTCAACATCTGCCACATCACCGACATGAATAGGAGCTATTCCATCAAGCTTCATATCCATAAGCACTAGATTTGTTAAATCATCAATTGATTTTATCTCATCTCCCACCTGTACTATGTACTGCGTGCCATTTGAATCATTTACATAGCCTGCAGGCATATCAAAATTTTGAGCGACGAGCAGCTGCGAGAGCGAGTCAATTGTTAAAACTGCATTTAAGTTTGACTTGTCAAGTGCATCATCCTTACTCTTTTCAAGCTCCTTCTTTGAGCTGTCAAGAGATGCCGCTGCTGTTGCAAGCTGAGCTGACTGCTGTCCTATGCTTATCGAGCTTATAGCTGCCTGACTGTTTAGATTATCATATGCATCTAAAAGTGCTGTCTCTCCTTGTGCTATCTGGTCAAGCCCACTTTGGCACTGCTCTATACCTGTATTCACCTGAATGAGAGTCTGTGCTATCGCTGACGCTGCCGCAGGCAGATCATCTGCTGTGTTTACGGTGATTCCAAGCGCCGAGAGACCTGAAAACTGTGTTGCAATCTGCTTATTAACCTGCTCAAGCTGCGCTTTGAGTGCTGTGCCCGCTTCACCCGGTACATTTGCGCCCTCTTTGAGTGACGGAATTGTCTTTGTATATGTATCACTATTCATGAAGTCTGAAAGAGCTGACTGAATTGTTTCAAGCTGGCTCTTCTGCTCATTTAAGCTTGCAAGAGTACTCTCTAGCTGAGTCTTCTGCTCTACAAGCTTTGCCTTTTGCTCCTTTAGCGTATCCACTCCCGCGCTCATCTGATCCGATGCAGATGAGATTGCGTTTTGTCCGCTCTCTATCTTTGCGCTTGCATCATCCATCTGACTTTTTGCATCGTCAAATTTCTTTGAAACGGCATTATTTATTTTCTCATTGAGCGCATCTATCTTGGCCTGATTCATCGTGACCTGTATCTGCTCGGTGAGCTCACCTGTCGCAGTCACTGATGCGACTCCCTCTGTACTCTCAATTGCAGGCTTAAGTGTGTTTTCCACAAAGTCTGTGATTTCCGACTTGCTTTTCCCATCCATATCCACAGCAGTCATCATGATTGGAAGCATGTCCGGATTTATCTTCATAATGGTCGGAGTACCCACTCCATCCTTCCAGCCAGCCTTGACCTGATCTATTTTCTGCTGCATCTCTATCACTACAGAATCCATGTTGGCATTCTGCTCATACTCGCATGTCACCAGCGAATAGCTGTTATATGACATTGAGCTTACGTTTTTGATATTTGACGTAGTTGCCATAGCTGCTTCAAGCGGCGCGGTGACATCGCTCTCCACCTCCTGTGGACTTGCTCCCATATCTGTTGTCACGATAAGTGCATACTGAAAGCTCATATCCGGCAGCAGATCTGTCGTCATCCTGCCAAGCGATACAACACCAAGTACTATTACCAGCAATACTCCTACAAGTACAGTAAAAGGCTTTTTTACACTATATCTGGATATCATCTAACCCCTCCTTTTTCTTTTCTTGATAATGTCCTGCATTAGTTTAATAGACAATGATTACTGCGATTTTCACAATATATTTAATTCGCTGTTATACTTTTATTATACAATGTGTCGGATTGCAACTCAATTGGTTTATACTTTTTTAAGAGATTTTGACAATAAAAAGACACCCAATTATACGATTAATATAATTCGATGTCCTTAAATGTCTTTAAATATCTTTTAATATCTTTTATTTATTTTAGCTTCAAATGCCCTCTTCCTCAATCTCATCCTCATCATCATTGATACCTGCAACAGCACTTGTAACAGCTCCGATTACAGCGACAAGCGCAAAGATGATAACTAAAAAAATAACTATAAAGAATGCTACTAAAAAACCTGTATCTGTCATATAATTTACCCCCATAGCTGTCTCACAGCTTCTTTAAAATATAGTTTTAGTTTAACACACTTGTCTGTAAATAACAATATCGTAAGGGGCTAAATTATTGACTAAATATTGACTAAAATATTGATTTATGAAATTACTCAGTCCTTGATCTGCATACCGTTTGCATCCATATGATAGCCTTCTGTCATGATCAGCTTTGATACCGGAACTATCTCATAGCCCATGTCCTGCAGCTTTGTGAGCATCTCATCGAGTGCCTGCGAGGTGTATTTGGCGCCTAGATGGCAGAGTATTATCGAGCCACAATCCAGGCTTTTGTGATTGCACACTGTATCTATAATGTTTTGCATACCATAGTTTTTCCAGTCGAGTGAATCCACATCCCACTGGATTGGATAATAGTCACAGCCATACACTGTGTCAATCAGTTCATTGTTGTACGAGCCGTATGGCGGTCTGAATACCTTCATATCCTTTCCGGTCAGCTCCTTGACCTTTTTGTGCACATCCATTATCTCCGTCTTCATCTCGCCTGCCGTGATTGTTGCCATATCATAGTGGTGCTCACTGTGATTTCCGGGCTCATGCCCTTTTTCAACCAGCGTCTTTACACATTCAGGATTATCACTCACAAACCCTCCTGTCATAAAAAATGTAGCCTTTACGTTGTGCTTGTCAAGTGTCTCCATCATACTGTCAAAATCCTCTGCTCCCCAGGCACAGTCAAATGAAAGGGCTATCTTTTTTTCTGTTGTCTGAACCGAATATACAGGCAGCTTTCTGTCTCCGAACTGACTCACAGCACTGCTAAGTGTCTCCATCACCTCTATATTTTTCAGCTGTGATATGTCATACTCTCTGCCATATAAAGCGCCTGTAATAAGAAGCGCCGACAGCAGCACTCCAAAAAGGAATCTGTGTCGGCGTTTCTTTCGTTTTGTCCCATTATGTAGTTTTGTATTTTGCATGTATGCTCTGTATTCACTCATGCTATATACTATTCTTTATTATCACAAATTATGAATAATGAAATAACTCTATTTCAGTTCTTCTGCCCTTACGATAAACTCAAGCACTACCTCAATCGACTGATGCGCAGCCTTCTCCGCAAAGGTCTGGTAGTCTGTCTCGCCGCCATCGCCGTCTGATATTGAGCGAAGAATGGCAAATGGCACATTGTTCACATAGCACACATGACCGATGCTGCCTCCCTCCATCTCTGCAGCGATTGCATCAAAGGTATTCGAAATATAATCCTTCTGCTCCTTTGTGGCAATAAACTGATCTCCTGTTGCGATATTGCCCTTTTTGTAGTGGATATTCCTGTCAGCTAAGCATGAGCACATAAGCTCCACCATTTTTGTATCTGCCGGAAGCAGAATCATATTGATGCCTGAGAGAAGTCCCTTCGGATCTCCAATTGGCGATGTATCCATATCGTGCTGCAGCACGTTTGTGGCTACTGCCACGTCAAGCACATTTAAGTCCTTTGTCAAAGTTCCTGCCACTCCGATATTGACAATCATATCTACATCATATTTCAAAATCATGGCCTCTGCACATATTGCCGCAAATACCTTTCCTATTCCACATTTTGCCGCAACCACATACTGATCACCGATTTTGCCCTCAACAAACTCCACTCCGCTGTAAACCTCTGTCTGTGTGTCTGTCATCTGAGCCTTTAAGTCATCGACCTCCATCTGCATTGCACCAATTACACCTATTGTCATTTTATTTCTCCATTCCTGCTATCTTGCTATTATATTTTTAGTCCTCGTTTACTGTGGATAAGTAAACTCCATATTTGTCTGGCTCTCAAGCACCTTAAGATATGCACGGCACTCCTTCTTCGCCTCGTCAAGTGACAGATTCTCGTAATGTTCGCACTCTATGGCTGATGCACCAAACACCGGTCCATCATACTCAAGTATCTGCTTTAAGACCTCTTTGGTGATTTCAAAAACCTTCCCCGGCTCGACATTCCTCACAACGAGATAGAAGCCTGTCTGACAGCCCATCGGTCCAAAATATACCACATCATCTGCAATCTCAGAGTTTCTCACACATGTTGCAAACATATGCTCCACTGAGTGCATAGCTGAATTGGACATATAATCGCCTGCATTAGGTTTTCTTGTACGAAGGTCGTATGTGACGATTTCTCCGTCTTTTCTTGAAATATAAAATCCAGGTTTAAGAATATTATGATTGATTGTAAAGCTTTTAATTCTTTCCATAAAAATGTTTCTCCTTACTTAGTTGCTGTCTCAAACTGCTTCAGATAATCCTCAAATACATTGAGTGCATCATCCACAGGCTTTGGTGTGCTCATATCGACACCGGCACTCTTTAGCAGCTCGATTGGATTCTTCGAGCATCCACCGCACAGGAAATTTCCTATATACTTGTCCACAGCAGGCTTTCCCTCCTCAAGTATCTTTTTTGAAAAAGCAACTGCTGCCGAATAGCCTGTCGAGTACTGATATACATAGTACGGTGTGTAAAAATGCGGTATGCGCATCCACTCATATGATATCTCATCATCCACGCGCATATCCGGTCCGTAGTACTGCACATTCAGCTCATGCCATATCTCATTTAGCACATCCTTTGTAACCGGCTCGCCCTTTTGCATTTTCCGGTGTGCTATATGCTCAAACTCTGCAAACTGTGCCTGCCTGAAAAGTGTCGTCCTGAAGCCGTCCAGAAAATGTGTCATGAGATATTTTCTCTCATTCTCATCCTCACAATGCTCAAGCATATAGTGCATTAGAAGCGACTCATTGCAGGTGGATGCAACCTCTGCCACAAAAATCAGGTATCCTGCGTAGGTGATGCTCTGATGCTCATTTGAATAGTATGTATGCATCGCATGTCCCATCTCATGAGCCAGCGTAAACACACTGTCCAGATTGTCGGCATAGTTCAAAAGCACATACGGATGAGTGCCGTAAGCGCCCCATGAATACGCACCGCTTCTCTTGTTCTCATTCTCATATACATCTATCCAGCCACTCTCCATGCCCGCCTTAAGTGTGCTGACATACTCATCGCCCATAGGCTCAAGCGCCTTTGCCACAAGCTTTTTCGCCTCATCATAGGTGTAGGTGGTCTGTACATTGTCCACAATCGGTGCAAACAAATCATACATATGCAGATGCTCCACACCTAAAAGCTTCTTCCTAAGTGCCATGTACCTGTGCAGAGCCGGCAGATGTGCGTGAACCGTCTCAATCAGATTGTCATAAACACTCTCCGGAATATCGCCATCGGATAAATACATGGCCCTTGCACTGTCATATTTTCTTACCCTTGCATAAAAAGTGTCATTTTTCAGCTTGCTGATGTACATCATGGAAACAGTATTGCTCCACTTCTTGTACGAATCATAGACTCCACGGAACACCTGCTTGCGCAGGCTTCTGTCCTTGCTACTTAAAAAATCTATGAAATTGCCATGCGTGATACGGATTTTATTTCCCTCGACATCAGTGATATACGGGAATTTGATATCCGCATTGTTGAACATGCTGAATATATTCTCCGGTGCTGCAGCCATCTCACCGCACTGCGCCAGGATATTCTCCTCTGCAGCCGATAAGGTATGCGCTTTCTGGCGCATTATCTCATCAATCGCACGCTTATAGTGCACAAGCTCATTGCTCTCACTGTAAAAGCTCTCAAGCCTTTTATCATCTATCTGCAAAATCTCCGGACTCGCAAATGCCAGCGCACCTGATGCCTGAACAGTCAGCGTCTCAGCCTTTGACACATATGCCTGATATTTCGACACAGCAGTGTCCTGATGTGAGCGCTCATTCGCATAAACCACTATACGCTCCAAATAATAAGACAGCTCATCCTGCTTCTTAAAAAAATCAAGCAGCGTCGCTGCACTGTCGGCCAGATGTCCCTTAAGTCCGGATAGCTTTTCTGCAAGCTGTGACGCTTTTTCACACTCAGCCTCCCACAGCTCATCTGTCTCATACATATCCTCAAGCTTCCATTTGTACTCGTCTGAGATTTCATCTCTCTTTTGAAGCCTTTTCTCACTCATTTTGTGTTACCTTCTATCTTACTTTTCTCGTTCTCGGGGGTTCTGAATAGTTACCTTGTTTTCAACTCTTCAGAACCCCCACGCACATTCGCAAAACCGCACGATGTTTTTATAAAACTACCCACACATCTGCTCTGCAAAATGCATATAGACGTGTGGGATATATGTGAATTATAACAATTAAGCTCTACTTTGTAATTAAAGTGCCCATACCACCTGAAACAGTCTTGCCCTCTTTATTGAGCTTTGTGATAAGCACTGAACGGATGGCAGAGTCACCGATAAAGTCAATAGCCGCCTCAATCTTTGGAGCCATGGTACCCTCATCAAACTCGCCTGCTGCAAGGTACTTCTTTGCCTCATCGACAGTCATGGTATCAAGTGGCTTCTCATCCTCCTTGCCATAGTTCAGGCAGACCTTGTCAACGCTTGTAAGTATAACAAGTCTGTCAGCATCAAGAGTATCTGCAAGCTTTCCTGCTGCAAGATCCTTCTCGATAACAGCACTGGCGCCCTGAAGCTTATTATCCTGTGCTAAAACAGGAATTCCGCCGCCACCGCATGCGATAACAACCTGATCCGCATCAACAAGAGCCTTAATAGCATCCTTTTCCACTATATCAACAGGCTTTGGAGCTGCCACAACTCTTCTGTAGCCTCCCTCAACCTGTGTCACATGGTTGCCCTTCTTCTCCTCTTCCTCAGCCTCAGCCTCTGTCATAACACGGCCAATGATCTTTGTCGGATGATAAAAAGCCTCATCATATGGGTCAACAACCACCTGTGTAAGTATTGTAGAAACGGTCTTGTAAATTCCTCTGCCAAGAAGCTCTGTACGGATAGCATTCTGTAAATCATATCCTATATAGCCCTGGCTCATTGCAGAGCAGACTGCTGTAGGTGTAGCTGTATACTCAGGATAAATCCTGCAAAACTCAGACATAGCGGTGTGAATCATGCCCACCTGCGGTCCGTTGCTGTGTGTGATAACAACCTCATAATCGTCCCTGATAAAATCTGCAACTGCCTTTGCTGTATGCTTTGTAGCCTCGTGCTGCTCCGGAAGAGTTGTTCCAAGAGCATCATGTCCGAGTGCAATAACTATTTTTTTCTTCTTCATGCCGACCTCCTATGCTGCATCCGCTCAATGTGTATTATATCTCATAATCATAAACCGATGTATATACTATGATAAATCTACATATAAACCATCAATTTTGAAGAATTCATATGCGGTGCAAAAGTAAAATTATTTATATACATTATCTAATATTTTAGGGAATTTGTCTAGTACTTTGAACTGATTTGAACAACATTTCGTCCTCAGCGTAAGGGACATAAGCCCCGGGCACCGGTGGCGCACACGTACTCTTGCAGGAGCGAATAGCGAAGTGACTTAGATACTGTAGAAATTATGCCCATGAAACGTAGAAACACCCCTGCATGGACGCAGGGGTGAGGAGAAAACGCGTAGCAATTACTGCTGGATATCCTTTGCAGAGCTTAAGGTTACTTCAACCTTGCTCTCTTCGTACTGTCTGCCACTCTGACGGGCAACAGTAAGAGTAACCTTATCTCCGGCCTTGTAGCTCTTTAACGCAGACTGCAGCTCTGTCATAGAAGAAATCTTTGTGCTGTCAACAGCAGTGATGATATCTCCCTCCTGTAAGCCGGCATTTGCGGCACCTGAACCAGCTGAAACAGATGAAACATACACACCCTGTGGGAAGCCGTAGGCTACCATCTCAGATGAAACATCGCCACCCTTGATACCAAGGTATGCCTGATTCTCATTAGTATATTTTCCATCCTGAATAAGGCTCTCAATAATAGGCTTTGCAACTGACATAGGAATTGCATATCCAATACCCTCAACCTCAGTTGAAGAATATTTTACAGAGTTTATACCGATAACCTCGCCATTTTCATTTAAGAGTGCTCCACCACTGTTTCCAGGGTTTATTGCTGCATCTGTCTGGATAAGCTTGTTGTTGGTAACAGTCTCACCTGTCTGTGAATCCTGTGTAGTAACAGTTCTGTTAAGTGCACTTACTATACCTGTTGTGACAGACTGTCCGTATCCAAGTGCATTACCGATAGCAATTGCAGGACTTCCAACAGCTACACTATCAGAATCTCCGATTGTAGCAATCTTGATATTTGAGTAAGTATCTTTTCCAAGGTCTGCTTTCTTTACACGTACAACTGCAAGATCGTCATCCGGATCTGTTCCTCTGATTTCTGCCTTTACCACAGAATCATCATCAAACTGTACTGTGAGTTCCTCTGAATCTGCCACAACATGATTGTTTGTAGCAATATAAAGATAATCATCATCCTCACTCACAATAATTCCTGAGCCACAGCTCTGAGACTGCTGTGACTGCTTTCCGAAAAAGCTGTTGTAGGTGACTGTTCCTGTATTTGTGATAGCAACGATGCTAGGCATAACCTCATCGACAACAGATGATACATCTGTCAGATCCTTTGCATCCCCTGAGGATGTCTGCTTAGTTCCTCCGGATGTTGTAGTTGTAAGCTTTGCACTTGCAGTAGAAGAATTTGAAATAGCTCTCGTGCCAATATAGCTTACTCCTGTGAAAACACCGCCTCCGACGAGTCCGAAGATAAGAGCTGCCGCTACTGTCTTTGCTGCAAATGGTCCAAATGCACCAGGCTTTCTAGGTGCTCTCTGTTTCTTAGGCTTTGCAGTCTGCTGGTATGCCTGACCATTCATATTCGTCCGGCTATATGAATTGTCTGTCGAACCTGCTGATGTGCCACCATATGCATTATTATTTGTGCCTGAATTATATGCCTGATTAGAATAAGGCTGGTTTGCATATGACTGATTTGCATTTGGCTGTCCTGCTGCAGAAGCCTGCGAATATGGATTGTAGCTCTGTGAATAGCTTTCAGCTGATGTATTATTAGTCTGTGCAGCCCTCTGTGACTCATCCGGATTGTAAGGATTACCCGACATTGTGAAATTTACATTGTTTGTATTGTTATTTGTACTGTTAGTATTATTTGTATCATTCATATTTCCATAATTGTTATCCATAATAATTTCTCCTTTCGTTTACAATTAGAAGTATACTGTCAATCTGTGTTTAATTTGTGACGGGATTATTTATTTTTTCATAAATTGTAATCCCTGTGCTATTCTCCGAATAAAAATAACTGCTCATCGGCGGATGCACCTCTAAGTCTGCGATAAATAGAAATTGCAGAATATAAATACATCCCTGCCAATGAACAGTTACCATAAATCATATATTAAATTTCAATTCCGTTCTTCTCAAGAAGATCTCTCGCTGTTTCAACCGAATCTGTACCTGTCGCATTCTTTACAGGTGCAAACTCCTTCTCTCTGTCTACCTCAAATGGCAGGCTATTGTCCATCATGTATACCATATCGAGGATGAGTGTCTCGAACTTGTATGCATTCGGAATCTCAGGCTTGTGCTCTGTACCATTCTCATCAATGTAAGGTACCTTCTTCTCTACCACATGAAGCGGAAGGCTCTTTTCTGCGATAGCCATGAGCTTGTCCACACGGAATAAATAGTTTAAGATAACGCCAAAGCCATACTGCAATGAACCATTCTCGTTCTTTGCCTCTGCCATCTCAGGAGTAAGCTCGTAATACTCAACAATCGAAGGCTTGCCATTCTCAAGACACATAGCGCCGACTCTCTCGTATGGATCGCACTTTCTGACCACCTTAGAGCCGCTGACACAGCCGGACTCGATTGTAGCACCTACAAATACAGGATCTGCAATCTGCTGAAGTACATTGTCCACAGCAAATACATTAAGCCACTCAACACCCTTGTCCTTCAAATCCTTGTCAAGACCGGCATTGATGAGTGACTTGAACCATCCACCGTTTCCGTTTGGTGACATAGCAAGTGAATTCTCAGATTTCATGAGCAGATTTCCATCAAAATCAACTGCCGGAACCATCTCCTGTACGAAAAACTTCACATAGTCCTTGTTGTATCCAAAATAGTCGTGCTCTTCAAAGAACTCTCTTGTCATGCTATCATTTATCTCGCTTGTCATAACATACAGAGGCACCCATGTACCGGTCTGATTTGTAACCTTCATGAGGTTTGCGACAAGCTGCTCAAAGATGTAGAGTTCCTTTGTCTTTCCGATATTGAACATGCCCTTAGCCTTGTCAAAGCCAAGACGTGTACCCTGTCCACCGGCAAGAAGAATTGCACCGACCTTGCCATTCTTGACAGCATCAAGACCTGTTGCAAGGTATTTGTCCTTATTTGTCTCTATCTCTGAAAGCTCCATAGCAGCAAGCGGTGAAAATGTACCTCTCTGCTGCTCCTTGTTGTGAATCATATCAAGGTATGACCAGTCCATGTGCTCAAGCTGGCTCTCAAGCTTAGCCGGAGCTTCCTCTGTTAAGAATTTCTTTAAGTATTTCTGATTTGTTGCCGTGATTTTTTCTTTGATTTCCGGTTTCATAATAAATAATCTCCCTAATAGCTAACTTTAATTATTTAATTATTTAATCATCCGAATCATCTGATGATGATTTTTTTTCTGAACCATTTTCAGATTCTGACTGGCTCTTTTTCAGGGCATCCTGCTTGTCCTTATTTTTTTTCTTTGCCCCTTCGGTTCCATCAGAGCCAACAGTATCATTGTACTGCGTGAGATCAAATGCTGATGTCTTAGATGTAACACCTGTCTTTTTAGCAATCTTATCACTTACTGTCTGAACGGTATCTGTCGGCTGGTAATCAGTCTCATTAAACAGGAACTGATGAAGCTCAGAAACATTCTGTGCCAGGTCTATAGGAATTACGGTATCGCCAGTAGTTGACAGATTCATTGTAGTCAGCTCAAATGGGAAGCCTGTTGTCTCCTTCATCTGAAACTTTGTAACATAAGAAGCATACTGTAATATCTCGGCAGCTGTAAAGTTTGTACTTATCTGACTCATGATATCCTTACACATCTCTGTGAGCGAGCCTAAATCTGACTGTTTAGCCTTGTCAAGCATAGCCTGAAGCACAATTCTCTGACGGGATGCCCTTAAGAAATCATCACCGGAGGTGCTTCTGATACGTGCATAGCATGTCGCCTGAGTTCCATCAAGATGCTGCATACCATCCCCCTCAAGATAAGGAGTATTATATCCTGTAGTATAATCAACCTCAGGAATCAGATAATTGATTTCCTTCATCTCCGCCTTAGTAATCTCAAGATCAAGGCCACCGATATCATCTATAGCATCTACAAGAGCCTTCCAGTCAACACAAACATACTTCGTAATATTCAAATCCAAATTTGAATTAAGCATAGCTACTGCTCTCTTTGCCCCACCATTAGCATATGCTGCATTTGCCTTTGCAAACTTTCCATTGCCTATAGGCAGATACGTATCTCTGTAGACAGAAACAATCTGAACCTCCTTAGTATCATAATTCAGACTAGCGATCATGATACAATCGGAATGCCCCTCATCGTATGAACCATTACTTCTGTTATCCAGACCAAACAACGCTACATTGAGATATCCATGCATATTGGCAAGAGCATCATCATCAATATCCTCATTGATTCCGGCCTCACTAGCTGTCAGCGCATCCTCATATTTAACCTGTCCGAGTGTCTTATTATAAGCCCAAACCACTAACAGAACAATTAACAGCAACAGGATTTCAAATACAAAAAGTATAATCTTCTTACGTCCACTTCTTCTCTTTTTTCTTCTTCTCTTCTTTGCCATGTTATTTTTCCTTTTTCCTATGAATGTAAAGCCACGCGTCTGCGTAGTCCTGACGCTCCTTCTCTGACATATTAGTATACTTTCCAAACTCCAGATTCGTCAGACGCATCTGCGGCCTGCCACACTTGAAGCATTCAACCTCTTTCCTTCTTGAAACCATCCGTATCCAGCCACAATCCGGGCAAATGTATATTTTCATCATAGTCCTTATTCAAACTGTCCGAGAACCTCAGCTGACAAAGCATCAAGCTTAGCCTGTGAATCTTCAAGAGACACTCCTTTAACTCCGAAATAGAATTTAATCTTAGGCTCTGTACCAGAAGGGCGTACACAGCACCAAGCGTTATCGTTAAGTTCGTAGTAAAGTACATTAGAAGAAGGAAGACCTGTCGGCTCAACCTTTCCTGTTGTCATATCTTTTCTTGTGTCATTCTTGTAATCACGGATAGCAAGCACCTGATAATCACCAAATTTCTTTGGCTCAGCAGCACGTGCCTTTGTCATAATCTCATTTATCTGTGCGGCACCATCAATACCCTTTAAGGTCATTGTGGAAATGCCCTCTCTGTAGTAGCCATACTTCTCATACATGTCAATCATGCCATCCCAGAGAGTCTTGCCCTGTGACTTGTAGAAGGCAGCTACCTCACACAGCATACAAACTGCTGCTGGAGCATCCTTGTCCCTTGCATATGTGCCCGGCAGACATCCGTAGCTCTCCTCCATACCGAATACATAGTTGTTGCAGCCGGTCTTTTCAAATTTGAGCATCTGCTCTCCGATATACTTGAAGCCTGTGAGAACCTCGATATGCTTTACGCCATATGCTGCCGCAATTGCCTTACCCATATCTGTAGAAACAATTGACTCAACAAATGCAGGATTCTCAGGCAGAGTACCATTGGCACTCTTCTGGCTTAAAATATACTCACCGATAAGCATAGCTGACATATTTCCTGTAAATGTCACATACTCACCTGTCTTTGTATCCTTGCAGTATACACCGAGTCTGTCGGCATCAGGGTCAGTTGCTAAAACGATATCAGCATCTTTTTCCTTTGCAAGCTCAAGTGCAAGCTTCCATGCATCAGGATTCTCAGGATTTGGATAAGGACATGTATGGAAATTGCCGTCAGGTACTGCCTGGCTTGGCTCAATGTATACATTCTCAAAGCCCATATCCTTAAGTACTCTCTGTACAGGGCGAAGACCTGTGCCGTGGAGTGGTGTGTAAACGATCTTGATATCCTTTGCCATAGCCTTGATAATCTCCGGATGGATAGAAAGCTTGCGGAGCTCTCCGAAATATCCCTCCTCAACCTCATCAGAGATTACATTGTAAAGGCCTGCCTCAATAGCAGCAGCCTTGTCCATAGTCTTTACCTGATCAAACGATGTAACCTTTGCCACCTCAGCCATGATGCTTGTATCATGAGGCGGAGTAACCTGTGCACCATCCTCCCAGTATACCTTGTATCCATTGTACTCACGAGGATTGTGGCTTGCTGTGATAACAACACCGGCTATTGTACCGAGTGTCCTTACTGCGTATGACAGCTCCGGAACAGGTGCGAGCTGTGGGAATACATATGTCTTGATTCCGTTAGCTGCAAGACAGAGTGCTGTGGCATCTGTGAACTCATCATGCATATTACGTGAGTCATGTGCGATTGCAACACCTCTCTTTACTGCGTCCTCTCCCTGTGAAAGTATGTAATTCGCCAGTCCCTGTGTAGCCTGACGTACTGTGTATATATTCATCCTGTTGGTGCCGGCTCCTATTACACCACGAAGACCTGCTGTACCAAACTCAAGTGTGCGATAGAATCTGTCCTCTATCTCCTTATCATCACCTGCGATAGCCTTAAGCTCTGCCTTTGTAGCCTCATCAAAATATGGATCTGTACACCATTTCTCGTACTCCGCTCTAAAATCCATTTATATTAACCTCCTGTGTCAGCTAGTAATAAGCCTATTAATGTTAACCATACCGATTTTACCACATTAACGTGCATTTGAAAAGTTTTAGTTCCTTAATATTTTTTTAAACACCAGGCTCCTCATCCAAAGTGGCATCATACAGACAACAAGCTGTGCCGCAACCGTAACAAAATAATCGGCCGCACTTATGGTTCCTGTCTTTAAAATACGCTTTCTTCCTGCCTTGTATTTAAGGAAATAATCAAAGCCGCCACGCCTCTTCAGCATATCATCACCGGTTCTGGCATACACAAGAGTCTCACCTATATTTGCCATACGACAGTGATTTCTGATCATATTCGCCCAAAGAAGAGAATCCTCCATAAGCAGACAGTCCTGATAATTGCCCGCAGCAAGCACCGCAGACCTTTTGTACATCACAGTCATGTGATTGAACGCATCGCGCTTTCTCTGATACTGCTTTATCACGTAATTTCCGAGAGGCACTGTCCTCTCCGATAAAATATTACGTGTATCATCGAAAAACTCGCTGATGTAGCCGCCTATGATATCAAGCCCCGGATTTTCCGAAAAAGCATTCAGCTGTCTCTCAAACCGGTCAGGCACACATATATCATCTGTATCCATTCTGGCCACAAGCTCATTAGAGCAATGCTTTATGCCTTCAGCAAGTGCAAGACCGAGCCCGCTGTTTTTTTCAAGCTTTACCGTAACAAAATTTATTTCCGAAGGCCTGCATTCATAATCACTGATTGCCTCATAAAGCTCATCTGTCAGCCGGCCATCCTCCACCAGCACTATCTCATCCGGTAAAACAGTCTGTGAATATATGCTTTCCATACACTCCCTGAAATACTCAGGCTTTTCCTTGTAATAAATTGACAGTAATACTGAAAATTTGACTTTATTCATAAATATCATCCTCCCAGACAAGTAAACTAATGTATTACCGCAAGCACAGTCTCTATGCACAGTCTGATATCATTTATAAGTGAAAATCTCTTAAGATACTTAAGATTGTACCTCATCTTGCCCGGCAGCACCTTGTGGATATATGTGTAATCCACATCATCAGAAGCCTTCAGAAGCCTGTCCTCATCCTTGTACCTGATGCTTGCCTCACTTGTGATTCCGGCAGGCATCAGAAGCGTCGCCATCATCGCTGGTGTATATGCCATAACATACTTCTCCACCTCAGGTCTTGTGCCAACAAAGCTCATATCACCACATAGCACATTTATAAGCTGCGGAATCTCATCAAGCCTGTACTTTCTGATGACAGCACCGACTCTTGTGATTCTTGAATCCCCACCGACAGTCACCAGTGAACCCTTTTTGTCAGCATCATTCACCATAGTTCTGAACTTGAATATGCGAAACTTCCTGCCATACTGCGTGATACGCTCCTGTCTGAAAAAAACAGGTCCTTTGCTATCTACCTTTATCCAGACAGCAAGGACCAGTATAACAGGCGAAAGCAGCACAAGAAGAACAGCGGACATAATCACATCAAAAATGCGTTTGAATACCATGCTTGTCCTCTTTCTGCTCAGATGCCTGTAATATTTAAGTGTAAAATCATTTTTCATGAATGTAGGAATCTCTCCCCATGTTCTCCATCTACTCATGTAAAATCTCCAATAAATTATTAATTATATACTCCACATCCTCATCGCTAAGCTTTGTGTTAAGAGGAAGTGTAATCTCACTCTCATACTGCTGATAAGCATTTGGAAAATCAGCTATGTCAAAGCCCATATTCTTATATGCAGTCATCATCGGAAGCGGCTTGTAATGCACATTTGTGGCGATACCTCGCTCCGCCATCTGCACTATAAGCTCATTACGCCTATCCACGCCGATGCCCGGTATACGAAGCAGATACAGATGTCCGCTCGATGTATGCCTGTCTGTAAAATGAGGCACAGTCAAGAGACCAAGCGGCTTAAATGCCTCGTCATAGCGCTCTATAATATCACGGCGCCTCTTGAGAAGCCCCTCATATCTGTCAAGCTGTACCAGACCAATAGCAGCCTGGATATCAGTCATATTGCACTTATACGAAGGAGCCACAATATCATACTCCCAGTTGCCCAGACCATTCTTGTGGAGTGCATCCTTTGTCTGTCCGTGGAGTGAAAGCAGCATAAACTGCTTGTAGATATACTCGTCATCAAAGCCCTCTATAGGTCTCCAGGTGAGTGCTCCTCCCTCTGCTGTGGTCAGATTCTTGACCGCATGGAATGAAAAGCTTGTAAAATCAGCTACATTGCCACACATAATCCGCTCACCTGCTCTCATGTAAGAAGCACCAAAAGCATGAGCTGAGTCAGCCGCCACAATCACACGTCCGATTGCCCTCTGCACATCATTTGACGGATGGAAAAGAGCCTTCTTTCTCTCCACAATATCAAAAATCCTGTCATAGTCACAAGGCACACCTGCAATATCAACCGGCACGATAACCTTTGTCTTTTCTGTAATAGCAGATTCCAGGGCATCGTAATCCATCTCAAATGAATCAGGTGCTACGTCTATAAACTTAAGCGTTGCACCTACATGCACAGCAGGGCTTGCAGATGCAGTATATGTGTATGCGCTTGTGATGACCTCATCACCTGCACCTATCCCTAAGAATCTCAGTATCGACTCAAGACACGCAGTAGCAGAGCCAAGAGCTACAGCCTTATCCGTGCCGCATAGCTTAGCAATCCTCTTCTCAAACTCCTTGGTTCTTGGACCTGTTGTAATCCAACCGCTTCGCAGTGCATCAGCAACAGCTGACACCTCTGCCTCTGTTATATCAGGTGGTGAAAATGAAATCTGTCTCTTTTCCATAGTTATGTTCCTCGCTTCCGGCATAAAATATGCCAAACATCCGGCTTTTACAGTCTATATTATGAGCTTCAAAAGATATTTAGTTCTCCAGGTCAGGATGATATGTCTTTACCACAGAGGCCACTATCTGCTTGATATCCTTTGCTTCTGAGGTGCATGCCTTCTCGAGCATCTCAAGCTGCTTCTCAAAGAGCTCATCATCCATCTCAATAGGCTCACCCACATGAATCAGCTTGTTCGGAGTCTCCTTGAGGCCTTCCTCGCTCATCAGCATCTCCTCGTATAGCTTCTCGCCCGGACGCAGGCCTGTGTATACAATCTGAATATCCACATCCGGCTCCAGTCCTGAAAGCCTGATAAGATTCCTAGCCATATCATCAATCTTTACCGGCTCACCCATGTCGAGCACGAAAATCTCGCCTCCGTGAGCATATAGCCCTGCCTGCAGTACAAGCGCCACTGCCTCCGGAATAGTCATAAAATACCTGATAATACGTTTGTCCGTCACAGTAACAGGACCGCCATCCTCTATCTGCTTCTTAAACAGCGGTATAACACTACCATTGCTGCCAAGCACATTTCCAAAACGCACAGCAACAAAATCAGTCTCGGTCTGCCTGTTCATCATCTGTATAACCATCTCACACAGACGCTTTGACGCACCCATGATATTGGTCGGATTAACCGCCTTATCCGTAGATATAAGCACGAACTTCTTCACATGGTACTCTGCTGCAATCTTTGAGAGCTTTAATGTTCCAAGCACATTGTTTTTTATTGCCTCATTCGGGCTTTCCTCCATCAGCGGTACATGCTTATGTGCTGCCGCATGATAAATAATCTCCGGATGATATGTCTGGAATACATAGTGCAGCCTGTTAGTATTGCGCACCGAGCCAATCAGCGTCTCCACCCTTACATAAGGATATTTGCGCTTCAGCTCCTGCTGTATATCGTATGCATTATTCTCGTAAATATCAAAAATGATAAGAAGCTTTGGATCCTCCCTGGCTATCTGACGGCAAAGCTCACTACCGATTGAGCCACCGCCACCTGTGACCATGACCACCTTGCCCTGTAAAAATGAATGAATACCGTCATTATCCACAACAACCGGATCTCTTCCAAGCAAATCCTCAATGCTTACCGGGCGCAGATTGGAAACCGATACTCTTCCGTCCACCATCTGATAGATTCCCGGAACCACAGACACATCACAGCCTGTGTCCTTACAAATATTGAGTATATCCTTCCTGTCCTTACCGGATGTAGAAGGTACAGCATACACAATTTTCGTGATATCATACTTCTCAACCATCTCCGGAATGTCATTTCGGTTGCCGACAATAGGCACGCCATCTATGAATCGTCCCAGCTTAGCCGGGTTGTCATCTATGATACAGCAAGCCTTCGTGTGCAGATGTGAGCTCATGATAAGCTCTCTGATAAGCATCCTGCCCGCATTTCCTGCTCCGATAATCATGACTCTCTCATCACCGTTTGCAGAGCCTCTCTGCTCCAGCATCTTCTGACCTGTCCTGATAAATCTGTACGCAAAACGGCACGCTGTGCACAGTGCAAAGCTGAGCATCAGCCCGATAATCCAGAAGGCATACGGCATCTTGATCTCATACACCTCATGAATGATAACACTCACAACTGTAAGCACCAGAAAGGCACCAATAATATGCATAAACTCGTTGATGCTCGCAAAACGCCATATACTGTGGTACAGCCTGAAAATATAAAACACCACAAGTGAAATCACCATAAACAATGGCACAATGTGCAGATAACCCTCCAAAAATGAGAGCGGAATATGCGAATATGAAAACTCAAACCTGATCATCAAAGCGAAAAAGAATGAGATTGCAATGATGCACATATCAATAAAAGCAAGCACCAATGCCCTGAAAACCCATTGCTTGTCATTGCCCATGTATGCGTCCGGCTTCTCCGGACCATCGTATTTTGTTTTGTCTTTTCGATTATTTGTATCTTTTTTCATGTCAAGTCTATTACTCATATAGGATTTTCTCCTTCTGTCCCACACTGCAAAAAGCAGCTTCTATATCCCTATGTAAATCAACTTCTCATAAACTGCGTTTAAATTTACGCTTTATTATACCATATACACACTATTATAGTTCTTATTATTTTATTAAATATACCACATTTAGCGATTTTTGAAAACAAACAGCTTGCTTATCACATAGTTTAGCACAACCACAACCACCTGTGCTACCAGCTTCACCCACATGCTTGGATAGTCCAGAAGCGTGATAAAAATAAAGATAATAGTCTCTTCAATAACAAGCGTAATGAATCTGCCACTGAAAAAAGCAAACATCTGTACTAAAAATGCCGTCTTGGTGGGCGTTGCAGCCTTAAACACCCACTTCTTGTTGGTAACATATGAAAATAGAACAGCAAACACCCATGCCAGAGCGTTCGCAATCAGCTCATTGATACCAAAAAATACATTAAAAATGGCATATGCACCTATGCTGATCACAAAGGTCATATTGCCAAAAACCGTGTATAAAACAAGCTCCTTAAACTCCTCTTTCCTGTTTCGTATTATAATATTATCCATTTCTCCACCTATGTGACAGGCTTAAGCCCCTGTCGTAATTTATACGTGTAAGTTGATAGTAATGTTAATTTGCGATTTTTATATAATAACTGCATAGCCAAAATAAGTCAATATGTGATATGATATCTGCATGAAAAAGAAAACACAAAAAAACAAGAGTATAAAACTAAACTACATATATAATGTGAGTTACCAGATACTCACACTGATTACACCGCTTATCACAGCGCCGTACCTCTCGAGGGTGCTTAAGGCAGACGGAATAGGTGCATACAGCTATACCTACTCACTGGTATCATACTTTATCATGTTTGCCGCACTGGGCACTGTAAACTACGGAAACAGGGAAATATCATACCTGCAGGAGGACAGAGCAAAACGCACAAAAACCTTCTGGGAGATAGAGCTTCTATCCGTCATCAGCGTGATTGTGTGTCTGTGCGCATATATGGTATTCACACTTGCATTTGGGCACTCACCGCTCAAAAAGCACCTGCTATTGATTGAAGCCGTGTACCTGATATCAGTTGCTTCTGATATCTCCTGGCTGTTTCAGGGACTTGAGGAATTTGGCAAAATAGTCGGTCGAAACGTGATTTTTAAAATCATAAACATTGCTTTTATCTTCATCGCCGTGCGCTCAGAGAGTGATTTGCTCATATATGTGGCAGGAGTATGTCTATTAGAGCTTTTTGCCAATATATCCATCTGGTTTTACCTGCCTCAATATGTTGACAGACCAAAGCTTAAGGAGCTTAAGCCATTCTCTCATCTAAGGGCTACTCTCACACTATTTGTACCAACTATAGCGACAACCATATACACAGCGCTTGACAAAACCATGCTCAACAACATAACCGGCAGCATGACAGAAAACGGCTACTATGAGCAAGCCAACAAGATATCCAAAATGGTTCTCATGCTCGTAACCTCACTCGGTACTGTAATGCTTCCAAGAATAGGAAGAGCCTTCAGTGAAAATAAAAAAGACGAAGTAAAAGCCCTCCTTTATAAGAGCTTTCAATTCGTCTGGTTTATAGGTCTTGCCCTGTGCTTTGGGCTGATAGGCATCGCACGCAATTTCTCACCATGGTTTTTTGGTCCGGGATATGAAAAGGTGCCATATCTCATCATGATAATGGCTACACTGTTGCCGATTATAGGCTTAAGCAATGTAATCGGTATACAGTATCTGGTAACTACCAAGCGTGAAAGCCTGCTGACACGCTCAGTATGTATCGGAGCCGCAGCCAATTTTGTCATGAATATGATTCTCATACATCAGTTCTATTCATACGGTGCAGCCATAGCCTCTGTCATCTCGGAGGTAATAATAACTGCCGTACAGCTTTACTTCATACGAAATGAGCTTAGCATCCCAAAAATATTTTCTCTATCGTGGAAATATCTCATATCAGCAGTCTGTATGCTTATAGTACTGCTGCTCATGGATGCAAGGCTGTCAGTCAGCTTCATGCACACAATGATTATGATTGTGACCGGATTTATAACCTATATGGTGCTGCTTGTACTGATGCGTGACGAGATGGTGTGGGAAGGCATAAGGCTCATCAAAGCCCGAATCAAATGTCACTAAATAATACCATTCTGCAACTCTTAATTCCCCGGCAGCTTCACTTATTTGGCTGCCTCATACTCTCCAACCACCTGTGCCTCTCTTCTGTCAGTATATTCTCTTGCCATTTTCAGAGCTTTTTTTAGTCCTCTTCACAGACTTTTTCCATCTTGAAAGCTCTGATTTTGCCGTATCAGACTTTATACCATATTGATTCACAGCCATATTGCCAATATATGCCGTAAGCTTTTTGGCACCATAAGCATTCAGGTGCTCAAAATCAGCGAAGTCATGGGAATCATCTATCCCTGCAATGCTCTCATAATCAGTACTCAGGTCAAGAAAATCGTATCCATACTCCTTCGTTATACTTTCAATCTGCTCAAGGCCCGACTTGTCAGCTGCCTGTGTCTCATGAGGTGGCTGCAGCAACAGCACATGCTCTATGCCAAGCTTATTGCAGCACGAAAGCAGCTCCTTAAGATATGCTCTGCATTCATCAGTCAGCACATAGGCTTCTTTAGTAGGCTGTCCGATATTTGCCAGATTGTCACGGCCTCCGGTGATGCCTGTTTTTGAATAAAAGCCCTTCAGATAGCCTCCACCACTGAGCCTCATATAGGCACGAGTGACAAATGAAGTATACACCGCCTCAGGGTCCTTCCAGTTGCCATGATACTTCTCCAATGGAAAATAAAGGGTATCCGATATGTTATCCTTCACCTTTTCATCATCCTTATTGATATTTTTAGGAATAGTCTTTACCGTGTCAAGCTTGTTCTGTGACATAGGCATATTGTCAATCCACTTTCTCAGATAAACCTCATCAGTCAGATTCCAATTGCCCTGACTAAATGCTGCAGCACTGATCACAAGAAGCTTCGGCTTCTGTCTCTTCACAATCTCCGTGACGATGGACTTGTACATATTGCATGGCACAGCTCCTATTGAAAGATTGCACGACTTAAGGCCATACTCCTCCCACGCCAACGCCGGCGCATAGCCCGTGTATACCTCACTTGGTCCAATCATGACCATATCAAGGCTGTTCTTTGGCTCTGCGTAAAAGCCATATATGTTTTCAATATCGCTGCTGTCAATGGCAATAAATGCCTTTGATGCTATTTGCATGAGCAATAGGAGGACTATTGCAAATGCCGAGATTTTAATAAATTTCATGGTGTTTCCTTTTCTATTAAAACGCTTTATTTTGATGTTTTTTTCAGTAAACACTATATAGTATAGCGGATTAGTATTAAAAAACAATACCCTGATTCCTATTTGTCATTTTCTGATATAAAGCTGTTTGCACGGGTAGAATATAAAATCGATAAGCCTGATTTTCTTTATGATACACTCATACAATATCCAGCATATAGCAGTGCTTCCTGCAAATCCACATATACACTGTAGTGCCATATTGGTTATACCAGCCCTGTTCAATATAATCCTGATTCCACCTACAAATATCACATTCATCGCATAAAACGGCATGCTGTCACGGCCGATAGTCTGTAACCATTTAGGGAAATCACAATACCCTGATAAAAAATAGCTTACTGCAAATATAAATACTGTCACTATACAGGCGGTAAACCGCTCAAACAGACTGCTAAAAAGGGGATTGCTACTCATGTCATCACGTAATATTATGTCTGATACCTCTACAAGCACACTCATAACGGCAAGGCTCAACACAGCATATCTATTATCCAGTTTATCAATCCACTTCTTAATCAGGCATCCCAGATAAAAGTACATCTGAAAGCCGGCTATGTAGTTAAAACCCACATAGTGAAAGCTGCCATAGCATGTGAAAGCAATTATTAAAAACAGCACAAATAAAAGCTCCATTTTATAATTAAAATGTGGCAGAAGCCTCGCAAACACATAATCAACCATATACGCAACACAATATAAGAGAAACAGTGCGTATAAATACCATAAAAACTCTATCGGCTTCCACGGTATGCTTATCAGGCTGCTAACGGCAACCGGCTCCCTTATCAAATTCGAAAGGGCAAATTTAATAATCCAGTAAATAACTGAAATCATCACGTAAGGCAGCAGGATATTAAATGCTTTATGACCTATCCGGCTAAAAATGCCTTGTGAAGCATTCCCTACATATTCACTGTATAAGAAGCCTGAAACTGCGATAAAGCAAGGCATGTGAAAGCTGTATATTACATTTGCAATACCATTCATTGTATCATCAAATGAATACATGTCTGTCAAGCCCAATGTAGTGTGACCTAAAATCACAAATAAAATAAGGATGCCCTTTATGAAATCAATTGTTTTATCTCGTGTGGTGTTGGTTTGCATGTTATGCCCTCAAAAATCCTATCCGCTTTAATCATATAGGTATCCCTATGTATCAAAAACATCCTTGTAACTGGTTTTGTAAAAATAGAACCAGAATCATCTGGATTCAAGACCTCACATAAAGCACACGGCATTACTAGAGGTGCCGACTACTATCTGAGGTAATCATATGACAAATCAGAGTACAATAGATAAACTTATTGAAAGACATCTTACCACAATGGCAGATGCATTCCGTAATCAGCTTGACGATCCTAAATTCAAATTATATGACATACACTTTTCCGTTTCATACTCACATGTTAAATATCTACAATAGGTAATCTAATATTTTATCTTGTACATTAATCACCTTCTTATGTATAAACTCAAATCCCCTGTTTATGTTTAATACATAAGTTTACACACACGAAGCAATAACTTCCATCGCTCCATCCAGCTTCACATTCCCAAACCCGGTCGGAATTATGAAATGATCGCCCTTCTTGATTCTTTGTCCATTCACAGTGCCCTCTCCGTCAAGCACACTCATATTAAGGAATGGATGACTCTGCTCAAACTCCAGCTCACCATCAAGCACAAGCTTATAAACCTTATAATACTTACACTCAATAAGCTTGTTCCATTTATTCTGTGGAAGATTATTTGTGTCCATGACACTGTCCTCTGTGGACTTTGCAGGAACTGTGATGACATCAATACTCTTATCCACATGAAGCTCTCTCGGCTTGCCATCAGTGAGTCTGTCATAATCGTATACACGGTATGTGATGTCACTGTTCTGCTGGGTTTCGAGAATCATACAACCACTTGTGATAGCGTGCACAGTGCCCGGATCAATCTGGATGAAATCGCCTTTTTTTATTGGAACATAGCGGATGAACTCGTCCCATCTGCCCTGATGAATCATGTCTGAAAGCTCCTCTTGGGTCTTTGCGTTATGCCCTACAACAAGCTTTGCGTCATCAGGACAATCTATAATGTACCAGCACTCTGTCTTGCCTAAAGAACCATTCTCATTCTTTGCAGCATACTCATCATATGGATGTACCTGTATACTCAGATTGTCCTTAGCATCAATTATTTTAATGAGCAAAGGGAATCTGTCTCCTTCAATATTGCCGAACAGCTCCGGATGCTCATCCCAAAGCTGTGAAAGTGTCATCCCTGCATAGCAATCATTGGCTATGCTGTCATCTCCGTTTGGATGAGCTGAAATGCCCCAGCATTCACCGGTATTATCGCCCGGAATATCATACCCAAAATCAGTGGCGAGACGATTGCCACCCCATATCATCTGCTTAAAAACAGGATTTAAAAATATAATTGGTTTCATATATCATTATCCTTCTATCAATCAAAAACACCATTTATGGTTACAATTCTATACAGCCTTTATAAAAATACATCATTAAAATTTACACAAATTTTTTCGAAAGCTCATCACACATCATCTGCTCTTCTTTCTCTGCAGTCTCTCTATCCACTGCACTAACAGAAATATAAGTCTTAAGCTTCGGCTCAGTACCTGAAGGTCTCACGACCACTGAGCAATTACCCTCAAGCATAAACTTGAGCACATCAGATTTCGGCAGTCCGTTGAGTCCCTTGCTATAATCCTGGCACTCGATAACCTTCTTTCCACTGATTGTATCAAGCCCCTTGTGGAACTCAGCCATGATATCCTGCATCTTTGCAAAGCCTGCAGAGCCGTCAAACTCGTAAGAATGAAGAGTATTGAGGCAGTAGCCGTATTTGTCATAGAGAGAATTAAGCTTGTCAATGAGGCTGATGCCCTGTGTCTTATAGTAAGCAAACATCTCACAGATGAGATATGCCCCATTAACTGCATCCTTGTCGCGCACATATGTGCCGCTTAAGTAGCCATAGCTCTCCTCGAAACCAAAGATGTAAGAGTCAGCTTTTCCCTCTTTCTCCAGACGACCAATCTGCTCTCCGATAAACTTGAAGCCTGTGAGCAGGTTGACTGTTCTTACACCGTAATCGGCTGCGATTCTGTCTGCCATATCGATTGTAACGATAGTCTTGCAGAGTACAGGTTCCTTTGGCATAGTTCCCATTGCAATTCTTCGCTCACAGACATAGTTTAATAAGAGCATACCTGTCTCATTTCCTGATAGAAGCACGTACTCTCCTGCAGCATTTTTGACTGCGATTCCGACACGGTCACAATCAGGGTCTGTAGCAAGAAGAAGGTCTGCGTTGCATTTCTTTGCATACTCCATACCGAGTGCCATAGCCTCCTTAATTTCCGGGTTTGGATATGGACATGTAGGGAAATTGCCGTCAGGATTTTCCTGCTCCTTAACTACTGTGATATTGGTGTAGCCTGTTTCCTTTAATGTGCGAAGCACCGGTTTAAGACCGGTTCCGTTAAGAGGTGAGTAAACGATTGCCACGTTCTTGTCCACCTTTACACTGTCATCGAGAAGAGACTGCTTTTTAACCTCCTCAACAAAAGCTGTGAGCACATCCTCGGAAATATATTTAATCTGACCCTCTGCAACACCGGACTCAAAATCAGACTGCTTTACATCTGCAAAAATATCAAGCTTCTCTATCTCGGCAAGAATCTCTGCCGCTGCCTCTGTAGTAATCTGGCAGCCATCAGAGCCGTAAACCTTGTAGCCGTTGTATTTGCTTGGATTGTGGCTGGCTGTTACCATGACACCAGCCGATGTGCCAAGATATCTTGTGGCAAATGACACTGTAGGCACCGGAAGAAGCTCTGGCCAGATATTGACCTGCACGCCGTTTGCGGCAAATACCGATGCTGCAACCTTTGCAAACACATCAGACTTGATACGGCTGTCATAACCGATGGATACTGATGGTGCATCAAAGTTTGCTACGAGATAGTTTGCAAGCCCCTGTGAAGCCTTTGCAACTGTGTATACATTCATGCGGTTGGTTCCGGCTCCGATTGTGCCACGGAGTCCGCCTGTACCGAATGCTAGGTTTCTGTAAAATGCATCCTCGATTTTGGCAGGATCATTCTCGATTGCCTTAAGCTCTGTGGCTACGTCTGCATCGGCTGTTGCTGATGTAAGCCAACGCTTGTATTCATTGTTATAGTTCATAATCATATTCTCGCTTTCTTTTTCTTTATATTTTATTTGATTTATCCAAAATAATATCAACAAATTCTATCAAACAATAAAAGTCGTTTAGAATCATAAACAAACGTTTCTAATATTAATATTCCAGATATATGCTAAATTCCACTATACCATAAAATATAGTATAGCGGAATTTCTATAAAAATACAATGTCAAGACAACTAATAAATTACAACCTTAGTTCCATTAGGAATATTGTCATACAACCACTTTGCATTATTAATATCTAATCTTACACACCCATGAGATACTGGTTTTCCAAGTGTGCCATCCTGTATCTTAGTCATACTACCACGATTATAAAGTACCGAATGGAACAGATAATTTCCATAAAACTGCGTATAATACCAACAAGTATATGTTTTGCTTCCAAAAGATTTTCCTCTTCCATATATTGTAAACTCGCCTTTTACTGTAGGTGTAGAAGCCTTTCCCGGACCACATGACCACAAAGCCATTCTGTTCCAGTTTCCATAGTTTCCACTGTAAACCCCAACCTGACATTTAGCTGTATCCGTCATTATAAGCCAGTTTGTTTGACTGGATTTTCCTTGCGCACTTTGTGACATAGCATCTATTGGTGCCGGTTTAGGTGTATAAACAGGTTTGCTTTTATAATAATCAGATGTACTTCCAGGTGATGAATTCCCTTTTCTTACAAGATTAATTCTTAAAGCCTCCATCCTATAAGAAATACCTGTTGAACCTGATGTCTGTCCATTTGACGCCCAACCCAGCCATCCATAATTTTGTATATGGGAACTATAATATATGTTATAAAATATAGCAAGCTGTCCTGTAAGCTTAATTTCTATTGCTTCTACTCTCTTTGCCCTACCTGAAGTACCACTGTACTGTCCTAAGGTTTTCCAATCAGTCCAGCCTATATCCTGAACATGTGTTCTATACATAATAGTTCCGGATAACGCATGCGCACTATCCTGATTTAAATTAATATTTATGCCTTCAACTCTTAAACTTTGGCCTGTAGTACCTGTAACATTACCACCTGATGTCCAGGCTGTATTACCAATATTTTGTACATGAGTTGAATATGTAAGTATCTTATTTGATACTCCTTGTAAATAACTCTTTAAAGATGTAATTTCAGGTTTATTGGGATCATCTTTTTTTACAATCTTAATCTCAATTGCTTCAACTCTATCCGCAAGACCAACACTGCCTGAAATCTTACCATTCAATGTCCATGGCATCCATCCAATTTCCGCAATATGTGTTCTGTAATATATATCATAATAACTGCTTAATTCTCCTGTTAGCTGCATTTTAATTGACTCAATCCGCAGCTTTCTTCCTATCGTTCCGGATACATCACCATCAGCTACAGACTTTTGCCAGCCAATGTTTTTTATATGAGTTGCATACGAAATGCCACCAGCATATGGAGTTGTATTATCCAACGATATTTTAATTGCCTCCATCTGAAGTTTTTTTCCTGTAGTTCCCGCTGTCATTCCATCTGTAACCTGATTCTGCCAGCCTATATTCTGTACATGTGCTACATAATTTACTTTTAAATGCTCATCTTTCTTTTCGTCATCTTTACTCTCACCCTCTTGATTATCAGGGTTATCCTCATTAGATTCTGTACCAACCTCATCCTGTTTTTTTTCATCAATATCAACTTTCTTATTAACTTCATTGACATCCGCATCATGATATTCCGAAACTTCCGTATTCTGATACAATTCGGTTGATTCTTCACTGTTATCATTTACATATTCATTACTTTCAGAATCATTTGACTCTTTTTCGTTCTGCTCTTCATTTACAATTTCAGTACCATTTGCATCTTTAACATATTCAGATGCATAGACCGGATAAGAAGTAAAGAACAAACCTAACGTTAGTAGCATGCACAAAAGCTTTTTTATACATTTTTCCATACATAATACCTCCATAATTTTAATTGTACCACTATAAAATTATTGTACCATATTTTTTTTCAAACTATAAAATTAATAAAATGATCTGTTATTTTGCGAATTAACACCTTTATAATTACTATTTGGTCCTTTTTCTCCTTTAGGTATCAGTACAACTTGCAAACTTTCCAATCTAAGTCCCTTACCTATAGTTCCTGCATTCTGACCATTTTTCGTCCATGCAAGCCAACCATAATTTTGAACATGAACCCTATAGTACACGTCATAATGCTTCGCCATATTGCCAGTCAATGTAATGTTTATTGCCTCAATACGTAAAGACTTTCCTGTTGTTCCTGCTAGTTTCCCATTTTGCACATTAGGCTGCCATCCAATATTCTGTACATGTGCTTTGTAACTTATCCCGCCTGAATAAGCCTGTTCTTTAAGTGATAACTTAATTCCTTCTATTCTCAATCCTTTGGAAGTAGTTCCGCTTATGTCACCTTTACTTACACTATTCTGCCAGCCTATATTCTGTACATGTGACTGTACGGATATATCTGTATCTGTCTTAATTGCAGGTTTACTATTATTTTTTGAAATAAATGAGTTACCTCTTTGAGATTTAATGTTACCATAATTATTAGTAGGACTATCTTTTCCTTTAGCCGTTATAATTATTTGTACCGCTTCTAATCTACATGAATAACCTTCCGTTCCTGCTGGTTGTCCATTCTTCACCCATGCAAGCCAACCATAATTTTTTGCATGAACTCTATAATATATATCGTATTTGTCAGCATCTGCCCCTGTAAGTTTTATCATTATTGCTTCAATTTGCTTATTCTGACCAGTCGTACCACTCAATTCATTATTAAAAGAGTTATTATGCCAACCATCATTCTTTACATGAGTTGTATATATTATTCCAAGATTCTTCTTTGTGCTTAAATTTACTTTTATTGCTTCTAATTGTAATCCTCTTCCAGTCGTTCCTGCTAGTTTTCCATTATCAACCTGGGACTGCCAACCTATATTTTTAACATGTGTACTATATTGCACTGTAACATCATTTAATTTCCAATGTGCGTACAACTTATGGTTCTGTGCAATTGTAACTTTAGATGTTTCTGTTATTCTATCTCCGCTATCAATAGAAGTCCACCAACCATCAAAACTATATCCACTTCTTGTTGGTGTAGGTAAACTTCCGTATTTTTCACTCATTACAACACTTTTTCCAGTTTCATTAACAGATCCACCATTTGCATCATATGTAACATCATAGCTATTGGCCTTCCAATGTGCATATATCGTAATATCTTTGGTTATTTCAACTTTACTCTCACTAGTTATTTGTATCCCACCATCAGCCGATGTGTACCATCCATCAAATGTATATCCATTTCTTGTCGGTGTATCTAGATTTCCATATTTTTCTAAATATGTAACTGACTTATTTGATTTTGAGATTTTACCGCCATTTGCATCATATGTAATCGTATAACTTGCAGCTTTCCACTGTGCATTTACCGTCATGTCAGAAGTCACATCATCAAAATTCTTGTCCCAACCAGCCAACACATACCCACTCTTTTTTACATTTGGAGCAGTAGCTGAACGACCATACGATGCCTCAGTTGTTTTTATAAGTTTGCCTTCACTAACGAACTTCACCTTATATTTAATAGGTGAACCATCTCTCCAAGGTTCACTCTTTTTGTGTGTCATATAATGTTCAAAATACGATTTATAATTATTACCATATAATTTCTGTAGCTCAGGATACCGTTGTTTATATGACAATACATCGAACGATGCGCAAGCTACTCTTCCCTCTGCCATACCATGATTAATAAAATGATACAAAAGTTCCGCTGAGTTATGTCCAAAAGCTCGTTGTAAATCCGGATACATATTATAATAATAATTCGCATCAAAGACTGTCGAATAATCATTTCCTGTTATATTCCTACCATTATACCAGTAATCCAAATCAACAGAATTTGATTCCATACCATATTGACTTCCATTGCCAGAACTTGTAAACTGCCAAAAGTCATATTTTACAGAATTATAGTGTTCCGGTGGATAACTATATGCTGCACTCCATATTCTATATGCATTAGAAAGATATTCACCTTCCAAATGATCTGTATAAAAAGAAGCACTCGCATATACCATTGGTGTATATCCAGCATTTTTTATTCTTTCACAAAATGCTGAAACAATATTTGTATATCGTGCTTTCGAAAGATTAGCCTGACCAATTCTTTCATTTTGATTAAAGCCCTCATAATCAATAACTAATGGCATAGTTATATTATACATGTATATATTAGATAATAATGTATTTGCTTCTTCTACTGCTTCTTGTTCATTAATAGCTTCTGAATAAAAGTACACTCCAACCTTTATTCCAGCATTTAAAGCATTTTGAATATTTGTCTTAAAATTAGGATCAAGTTGAATAATTCCATCTGTCCTTCCCCTATATCCAACTCGTATCAGCGCATATTGTATGCCGGCTTTTTTTGCCTGATTCCAATTAATATTCCCCTGCCATTTTGAAACATCACATCCTAAAACACCATTACTCTGCTTTGCCAATGTATCATCTGAAAATAACGATATTTCACTATTCAAATCCTGTTCGTCATCGTTATTATCATTATAATTCTCACCATAATGATTCCTGTAATATTCTGGATCCTGCAAATTCTGATCAGTTATTTCAATATCAGAATTCGTGTTATCATCTGTTGCAAACGTTATATCTGCTGACGCGAATAATAACCCAAAACAGATTACTATACTCAAAATTCTTTTTATATAATTTTCCATTACTTTGTTCGTAAACGTCAAATCATGCGCCTGTTGTTTAAATCACTGCTGCCTGTTATGGGCGGCGCGGTTTCCGGCACTCATTTATGATATTTAAGCAGTTAGCCCACCTAACATTATGTGTGAGTTAATCCATTATAGTTTACCCTACTCTAAAAAACTATTAGTTTTTCGTGGTTTCTATAGTGTCTCACAAAAAAACTAATTATCCAAGGCGAGTGGTTTGACATTAACCTTTGTTCCTTTCATTTTTATAGTTCTATTTTACCATATATTATTTCTATTCAAATAGGCAAAATGACAAAAAAGCTGAACATTTTCAGCCTTTTTTTATAATATATAATTAAATCTACTATAACTTTTAAAATTATAAATAGCTTTTTGCATTAAACCCTAATACTATATTCTTTTTTATATTATCCAAAAAACTTTTAAAAATAGCTGGAAGTAAACACCCAAAAAAAACGTATATGTAACTTAAATTATATGTATGCGGAAAAGCACTTAAAATAGTTACATCTTTATCTCCATTTATGGCATAAAACACAAAATCTAAAGTCTTGAAAACCAAAAAATGAAAACACATAATCTCAAATGTATACTTTCCAATAAAAGAAAAGAACTCTGAAATTTTTTTAGTATGCTTACATATAAACATTGCAAAATAAAAGCTCTGATATATTCCTATTAGCCCTAAAAAATAATACCCAATTGGTTTTACATCTTGACTCACGATAGAATTTTGATATCCAATTTTACTAAAATATAAACTAATCCCCAACATTGGAATTGCAACATACCACTTTAAAAATCTTTTATAATCATTTAAACAAGATCTTATATAATACCCTATTACCAGTAATGGTACAACGTATAACGCTACATCTAATCTAAATTGTAACTGAAATTTCAATTCCATTCTTTCATTTCCAAGCAGAAAACAGAGTATAGTCAATACAATAATAACTATATTTTTTACAACATCACTATCAAAATTTTTTTTTGCCAAATTTCCCCAATATACAATCAATCCCAAAAAGCCTGATGCAATAATAAGAGGTGCCACAAACCACATTGCTCCACAAACAGCCTCTGTATTATTCATTAAAATAATATTTAAAAAATAATTTCTATATTCTGATAAATTCCACTTTCCTCCAAGTATATTAGCAATTCCTAAAAATTTTCCTGTAAAATGTAATAATCCTATTAACGAAGCATATATAACATATTTTCCCCAATTATTTTTAATTTTTGTACCTATATTTAAAGCTGGATTATTACCGTATTTTTGTTCATTATACAAGATTCCAGAAATAAAAAAGAATAATGCTAAATGATATGTATATGCATAGGTATGCAACAAGTCATTCGTAGCATGTCCAATTACAACTAAAATTATTGCAATCCCCTTTACAATATTAAAATACTCCCTCTCTCTTTTCATCTCCATGAAACTTCTTTCTCCTTTGTGTTTTCCTAATTTATATATTAAAATAATGTATAGTATAATTTATCATACTAAAATATGAACCTAATTTTTCTATTACTCTGCATATAGTATTTTTTTATATAATTTTGAATCTTTCAATAATTCTACATCCAGATAATCTTCTCCATACTTTTCAATCAACGTTTTTTCACCAGAATATAAGTTAGTTCCTAGCCCTAATTTATTTCCTTCTATATTCACTCCCATCGCTGCTAATGTAGTTGGATATAAATTCAATGTAGTATATATCCTATCAATATTGTTTTGTTCATTGATAGCCTTTCCATTAATTATTGTAAAGTAAGTTCTCCTGTCAAATTCATCCGCACCTCTTCTGCTTATATAATCAGAATACATAGTCAGATGATCTCCAGCTATAACTATAGTTGTATCTTCATAAAAATTCTGCTCCTTTAACCACTCCACAAATTCAGTAACCTGTCTGCTAGCACATGAAATAACGTTACTATATTGATCTTGATAGTCATCACCACACAAATCACATAAATATCCTCCTGTAAAATGTGTATCTACCGTCAACATAGTAAAATTAAAAGGCTCGTCATTTTGTGTCAAATCCGATATATTTTCTTTTTCATATTCAAATAATTTTTTATCCTCATACCCCCACCATACAACATAATCATTTGGAATATATCCCTTATCAATTGCTGTATAATAATCAAATATAGAATATCCACCATGTCCTGAAAAATACGATGATCTTCCCGCAAATTCCCCATCAGAGTCAATCATAAATTCTTGATTATAGCCTTCATTATTCAATACATCTCCAATCACCCACACGCCAGGAACATAATTATTTTCAGACTCCCATTCAGAGTTTAAAATATCATTACTTACAATCGTTTAATTTATTGGTACTCCCGATGTTTGCGCAACAAGTCCTCCCATAGTAAAAATTGCGCCTGGCACAGTATGTGCACCATTAATTTTTCCATCAAAACTAAAACTTTCATTCTCCAAAGCCAATTCTGTAAGTTCTGAAATATAGTTTTTCGACATAGCACCTCCTATGCCACGATCTGCATATGCCATTTCCATTGATTCCATAAATATATACACTAGATTTTGCTTTTTTTGTGGAAATGTTAAATCAACGTCCTTTCCGTCAACATAATTATCCTCATATATTGATGTATTCTCATTTACATATTTAAAATAATTTACAGCATCAAAGTGAACACACACTAAAATACCAGCATATGAAATTCCGATAGTTCCGCATAACGTGCACCAATTAAGGAAAGTGTCACATCGTTTTAATTTTCTAAGTTTCCAAAATCTTAAAGTAACAACTAATGCACTTCCTAAAATAATTAACACTATATTGACTATTACATCAGAAAATGTCGAAGTGTTTGTTCCATCCAAAGGAGTGTGTAAATGATAAATCAATTGTCCTAATGGTACATCATCAAAATTTTGTGTCAAGTAATTTTCCCCATATACCAGAGTCCCTCCTAGCGCAAGCAAAAAAATGTAAGCAAAAAATGGATAACATTGTACCACTTTAGCCTTGATACTTCTTTTTTCGATATCAATAAAATTTGAATTATTCCCCATAAAATATATACTTCAAATATAACATTAAATTTTATCAAATTACTTTGCAAACAGTTATTAATTAATTTCTGATTAAAAACAGTATCTATTATTATCTGCGGATCGTTATTTGCAGGATCTACCCTCAAACATTCCCCATCCATATTAACTTCTGCATTACGAACTATCCCAACATTTTTTTTAGCTTTCAACCCGAAATATCCAGCAAAGTTCTGTAATGGTCTTTTACAACCACACTTTTAATTTTTATATTTACTTTTTCATTTAGCGGATCAAATCTTAATAAATATTTTTGATATTCCAATATTGACAAATCGAGAGTAAATGATATCTCATTTTCACCATATTTTGTTTTAACACTATTCTTCTCCGACATTTCATTTTCTTTTTCCGCATAAAACATCTGAGCAAAATATTCATTAGAAGTACTACTTATGTCTTCTATGCTGGAATATTCAATAGATATAGTAATGTTTTCTTTTCCGTATGCAGCTTCATATAAAGCTACAACCGCAACTACGAAAAGAATAAAATTTCCAATAATTATTAACGTTTTCTTTTTTATCTTCTCAACGGTAAAACTTTTCTATTTCGTATTTGTAAATATTCATTAAATATTATATTATACCTTTTTTACAACTTCAACACATTTCTAAATTTTTACTTAATTTTTCACTACAAAATAAAACCCACTGTGTTTACAGTGAGTTCTATTTGCTGCCAATAATTATTTTTTGTAATAAGCACTCGAATAATTTGAAACCACACCATTATAAGTATTGCTTGGCTTATTTTCTCCTTTCTTAACAAGTAAAATCTGCATACTCTCCATTCTCAGACCAAGCCCTTCCGTTCCAGCGTTTTCTCCATTTTTAGCCCAGCTAAGCCATCCATAATTTTGTACATGTACCCTATAATAAACATCATATTTTCGTGCCATTTCTCCTGTCAAGGAAATATTTATAGCTTCTACTCGTAAGGCTCTTCCAGTTGTTCCCGAAATTTGACCATCACTTACCATATTCTGCCATCCAAGATTCTGTACATGCGTCTTGTATTGTATCGTACCACTACATGACTGATCTTTTAAATTTAATTTAAGGCTTTCAAGCCTAAGTCCCTTTCCAGTTGTTCCTGAAATTTGACCATTATTTACTGTATTCTGCCATCCAAGATTTTGAACGTGCGTCTGATATTGTAGTGTAGTATCTGTTTTAATCGTTGGTGCATCATTATATCTTGAAACATAAGCACTTGAATTATTACATACATATCCACCATACTGTTGTGAAGGTGCAGATGTTCCTTTTTCGACGATTAATATTTGAATTGCCTCTAATCTGCATTTATACTCAGATGTTCCTGCCGGCTGCCCATTTTTTGCCCATCCAAGCCATCCATAATTTTGTACATGTGCCCTATAATATATATCATATCTGTCAGAATCCTCACCTGTAAGTTTAATCATAATAGCCTCAACTCGTTTTGCCTGACCAGTAGTTCCACTTATTTCATTGTCAAACGAATTGTTATGCCATCCATCGTTCTGTACATGTGTTGTATAAATCAGTCCTAATTTTTTTTCTGTATTCAACCCGATTTTAATAGCCTCTAACCTACTATTTTTCCCAATAGTTCCAGATAATTGTCCATCTGAAACGCTACTCTGCCATCCAATATTCTGTACATGTGTATTATATGAAATAGATACATTTTGCAGTTTCCAGTGTGCATATAAAACGTGATTTTTATCTATACTTACTATGGTATCAGACTTAACCTCATCACCACTATCAGTTTCCGTCCACCATCCAACAAAATCATATCCTTCTCTTTTAGGCACTGGTAGCTCACCATATGTCTGCCCAAATGTTATAGTCTTTCCCTTTTGTTCCACTGTTCCGCCATTCGGATCATACGTTACATTATAGTCATTTGCATTCCAATGAGCATATATCGTATGATCACTTGTAGAATTCACAACAGTATCCTTTGTAATTAGTGTTCCTCCTTCTGACAAAGTATACCATCCAGCAAATGTATATCCTTTCCTTGTTGGTCTTTCCAACTCTCCATACTTCTCCGAATATGTAACTGTCTTAGTGCTGTTATTTACATTTCCCTCTTTCGCATCATATGTCACTTTATATTGTGCTAGTTTCCAATTGGCGTTAATTACCATATCTTCTACAACACTATTATATGTTTTATCCCACTCTAAACTATAACCCGTTTTTATTAACTGTGGAGCAGTTGCATTTCTTCCACATACAACTTTTTCTTTCTTAACAAGACTACCATTATCAAAGAATTTGACATTATATACTGTTGGTGCAGCGTTTCGTCCCTCGGCTTTACCATGCTGAATATAATGTATCAAATACGATTTATAATCATTTTTAAAACAATTTTGCAAGTCAGAATAACGTGCTCTATAACTTATTACATCAAATTTTTCACTCGTTGGTCTTCCTTCATTGACACCATAATTCAAAAAATGGTAATAATATCCATACCAATTATTTCCAAAGCAATTTTGTAAATCAACATTATGTGTTTTGTAGTAATTAACATCAAACTCTTCTCTTCCCTGACGTCCCTGACTAATTCCGCACTCAGCAAAATTCTGCAATGCAATCTGTGGGTCTCCATTAACAGCACTTCTAACATCCGGATACTTATTCATGTAATATTCAGGATCAAATACCAATTCATAATTTACTCCATTAAATACAGTTCCAGGTTTTGCCTTAGTTAAACCATAGTATTTTACAATTCCTTGAGCATCTGCAACACCTAAACGCTTAAGAGCATCATCTGATCCCAAATAATTATATGCATCATTTGAATTACTAATAAAAGCATGTTCGACAATAATACCTGGGAAACCAGATTTTTTACTATTTCTTATAACACTATAATAATCACATATTGATCCATCCGCATATGTATCTCCACTCTCTGAGTTTCTAATTCTTGTACCATTATTTGCAAGCCCTAAAGCAACCAATTGGCTAAGAATGTTTGATGCCAACTGTCCACCCTGAGCACCAATATTGGCATTTAAACTAGAATTTGGATAATACACTGTTGCTCCGTGGACCCTAGAACTACTACTTGAATTATTATGAATAGAAACAAAAACAGTCGCGCCCCAGTTTCTAGCTTTTGCAACACGATCTTCCAATCCAACGTATGCATCATTATCCCTGGTCATATATACCTGTACATTTTCATATTTTTCCAATTCGGCTTTACAATATTGTGCTATCTTAAGATTCAAATCTTTTTCCACATAGTTTTTGCCGCCATAACTTTTAGTAGCACCACCATCATATCCACCATGTCCTGGATCAAGTACTACCACAACCTTTGAACTTGCCCTAAACAAATTATTACTCAAGTTGCTCTCTTGTGTAGCTATTTTTAAAGCATCCTCAATAGACTCTCCATTGTCAGTTGCAATTTCATTATTAGATACATTATCAGTAGACATCTCATTACTTTCACTATCATCTACCACGTATGCATCCGCATCTATATTATCTATTTCAGTCTCAATACCGAATTTTGCTGAAATTTCAAGTTGATCAAAATCAATTTTTTCTTCTTGATCATCGTCCACATATTTAAAACTCTTTAATATATATGTTCCTTCGTCTAAACTTGATGTTTCAAAATACAGGTTACCTTCATCTGTCATATTTCCATTAACAGTATACTCTTTCTGTAGTTCCTCGTTGTATAATACCAAATCAGCAGACTTAATTTCAGAATCCTCTGATAATCCAACAACAATTTTCATTGGATCATTCTTTTTGACATATGTATTGGAAAGCGATACATATGTAACAACACTACCTTTATCCTGTATTTTTTGTTCATTTTGATTTTCTGTTTTTTCTAAATGCTCAATATTATCTGCAAATACACCTATATTCGATGAAAATACCAGACAACATGATAAAATCAGTGCAAATATTTTTTTCATAAAAAAAACGCCTTTCTTTCTGTAGTAAATCTAGTACTAGTCTACCACAAAAAGATTGACGTTTAAATATTTTTTCTTTATATTTTCTTAAAATTTTTAATTTTTATACTTTTTCTTATCCTGAACACTAATTTCATCGCCAATCTGAACCTCAATAACTGTCAAATCAGTTCCTGCCATTATAGAATGTTTGGTGTTCCGAGGTATTCGGATTACACTTCCTGAAGATATGAAATGTTCTTCATCATTCAGAGTCACTTTTCCACTGCCGGAAAGCACACTCCACACTTCATCTCTGTGTTCATGACTATGATAACTCATAGCACTACCAGCGTTTATTTTAATCCTTATAGTCATTGCTCCCGGTTGTGCATCAAGCACGGTATATGTTCCCCATGATTTTTCAGCAAACATTACATCACTACTGATTTTTTCAACATAAGGTTTCATATACCCACTACGTTCTTTATCTGATATAAGAATTCCATCACCACTTGCTGCAATAACCATATCTTTACATCCCATACAAAGAATTGGGATATTCAATTCATTGACAACATTTGTATTTTCACAAGTATCGTCTAACGTAACATTGCCCTTTGTAGGATCAGACATAACCTCAGACATCATATTCCAAGTTCCCACATCTTTCCAGTCACCCGAATATCTCATCACTTGAATACTGCTTTCTTTTTCAACAACAGCATAATCAAAGCTAATCTTTGTAAGAGTATCATATTTCTCATATAAATCTTTATAATCTTTAAATTCAATCATGCTGTGAGCTTTATCAACTAAATACCCCAACTTAAATGCAAACACTCCAGCATTCCATAAAGCTCCCTGTGAAATATACTCTTCTGCAACAGAAACAGTTGGTTTTTCTTTAAATTCGCTAACGGCACTAACGTCTTCTTTTCCTTTTGGAATTATATATCCATACTTCTCACTTGGATAAGTAGGTTCAATTCCCATAAGTGTAAGATTAGCCTGACCATCTTCAGCTAATTTTCCAAGCTTCTTAACTCCCTCATAATATGAATTTTCAACATACGGATCTACCGGACAAATTACAACAGCAGCATCCCTTGATACATTTTTTTCATAATACAGAAATGAAGCTGCAAGTGCTATAGCTGGAAACGTGTCTCTTCTACAAGGCTCAACACATACATCAACTTTATTGCCAAGCTGATTGTGAATAGCACTTACCTGTGTCTTACTTGTTGCTATTGTAACATCTGCATCATTATCAACTTCTGTAATCTGACGATACACACGCTGTACCATTGATTCATACTTACCATTTTCATCTTTGAATAATTTTATAAACTGCTTACTCCTAATATCATTAGATAATGGCCATAAACGTTTTCCACTTCCACCAGACAATAATATAATATTCATATTTATCTTCTCCTTAAAATTTTTGTAAAAATACACATAATATAATTAACTATATGTGTCATATGCCTTTTTGTAGAAATGCATAATAATCTTTGTAATCCAATTAGGCCAAAATTTGTTAAACATATAAGTATCATCTTTTATTCTTCTATGATCAACAATAAATTCCTTGCTAGTAGCACCATCATGAACTCTATAATATGTCAATGGCTTATCTACATATGCAAAAGTTCCCGGTATGTTCGCTATTTTTAGAAATGTATCCCAGTCAATATTAAACTTCAATTCAGAAGTAAAAAATGACTCTCCCAAAACCGTTTTATTATAAGTAACGGCAGGACAACATATACTATTTCCCAAAGACAGCACTGCCTTTTTCCAGAACTTTGTTCCTGCAAATTTGTTATTCTTCAATGGAGTCCTAAGGAATTTTCTGATCTTTGAATTTATATCCCTTGGTCCAATTTTACCATTTTTAATCGGAATATAATCAGAGACAAACGCTATAGGATTTTTAACCTGATTTATCTTTTTAAGCATTTCCTCAACATATTTCTTATTGTACTCATCATCTTGGTGTGCAATTGTTACCCAATCAGTTTTTGCGCTATTATACGCAAAATTCCAATCATCTCTGATATCACTCTTTCCATCTCTCACAAATAACGGAATATTATATTTATCAGCCAAATTCTTAACATAATCATTTGGGGTAGAAGTAGCCATAATAATATTTGTTTTAACAGTTTGCCCTTTTAATGACTTTATGCAGTCTTCCAAGTATTCAGACTCTTTATATGCACATATTGCAAATGTATGATTCGTTTCCATTATTATCTCCATCTATAATTCAACTTTTATTTTAAAAACTCTTCTATGATATATCTAGGTCTTTCCTTTGTCTCCATATATATCTTTCCAATATATTCGCCAATTACTCCAATAGCTAATAATTGTAATCCACCAATTCCCCAAATAGAAACAACAATTGTTGCCCATCCCGGTGCAGTTCGACCTAAGAAATAGCCTACAATAAAATATATAAGCAAAATAACACTAAATGCAAATAATATAACTCCCAATGATGTTATAAATCTTATTGGCTTGATGCTAAGCGATGTAATACCATCCATCGCAAATGCCAACATTTTCTTTAATGGATATTTTGATTCACCGGCAAATCTCTCATGTCTTTCATACATTACAACATCTGTTTTAAATCCAATCATTGGAACTATACCACGTAAGAACAAATTAACCTCTTTATATTTAGCTAATTCATTAAGTGCTCGGCTACTCATAAGTCTGTAATCTGCATGATTAAATACTATATCGGCTCCCATCCATTTCATTACTTTATAAAAGCCTTCTGCGGTAAACTTCTTAAAGAAAGTATCAGTCTTTCTTGCACTTCTTACTCCATATACGATTTCACAGCCGTCATAATATTTTTTTACAAACTCATCCAATACCTCAATATCATCCTGCAAATCAGCATCCATGGAAATGGCCATATCACATTCATCTTTTACCGTCATAAGTCCCGCTAAAAGTGTATTCTGATGGCCTCTATTTCTCGATGACTTAATTCCAAGTACTAAGCCATTCTTTTCATGCATATCCTTTATTATATTCCAGGTACTATCTTTTGAACCATCATCAACAAAAACCATTCGACTTTCATCTGAAATCAATCCATCTGAGATCATCTGGTTTAATTTAACTGTTAATCTGTGCTCTGTTTCATGCAATACTTCCTGCTCATTATAACATGGTATTACAAGATATAATTTTTCTTTTCTGTCCATAATCTACCCTCTATGTATTTATGTTCTAATTCGATTTTTTAAAAGCCCAAAACTTATTAATAATAAAATTTAGCGGTACACTTATCAAAAGATTAATAATTGGTGCAATAAACTCAGATATTCCTAAAACCTGTACCCACAATACTAACAATATACTACTTAAAAACAATCCTGTAAATGAATATGATATATATGTCTTAATCAAAGATTTCCATATAGATCTTTTCTCACCATTTTTTAATTCAAAAACGAATTTATTATTCCAGTAAAATGACCATAGTACACTAAGTATAAACTGTACAACCTGTGCAATTATATAGTCTACACCATATAATATATTTCCACTTCTTAGTAGTATCAAACAGACTGCATATAGTATATAGCTTATTACAGTATTTGATACCCCTACTATTCCAAATTTAATGAACTGCAAAAAATTATCTACAGTCGACTCACTTAACTCCTTATTAGCCAATCTGTATATAACCTTCAAAATTATTCTAACTGCATTTTCAATCAGCTTCCAGATAGTTGATACTATTTTACTCATACTCTAATTTTCTCCATATTTTTTGACAATCTCAACATTATGCTCCCATTCATCACTTGACATTGATTGCCGTAGTTGCTCAGTATAGTCATTAATACTAAAATAATACCATCTATTATCGCTTGATACTAAATCCGGATTACCTAATATATTTTGCAATTGTTCAATTAAATCCCCAAATTCATCATCTGTATAGGCAGCTGAGTTAATAAAAATACCATCAAACCCCATGTAGCACAAACTATCAACCATATCGTTTGTGCTTTGGTCTGATACATATTCATTCCACAACAATGATTTTTCATTTGAAAATGCTCCAAAACTCCATTTAATATTAGAAGAATATAAATAGGGTTGCAAAAGCTCATTAGGATTCATATTATTTATCCCCGGTCCTGGTGGATACTCCCAATAAGGCAATTGATATATCATAGCCCCATCACTTTCCATTAATTCCAATTTATCCACAAATTGTTTCTGTATATCACAGTTCTTTACTTGTAAGCTATTATCAAAATGATACCATGGAATTTGAGTATCCAAAGATATTAATAACACAATCCCTGACATCATGCATAATAACACTCTCTTAACTCTATTTCCATTCTCATTAAACTTTATATATGACTGTTGCAACAACAAGCATACCGTATATATAGATATAAAAGCAATATATATACTAATTCTGTTTGTACATCTTACCATATCTGTCGCAAATAGAAAGAAAACAACTCCTAATCCTCCTAATGTAGCGTACAATATAGCACATATTGTCATTACTGACATTAACTTTATTTGTGATTTATGCTTATTAATAAAAATAGCCAAAAATAATACTATACATCCTATAATTCCTATAATTCCCAAATATTCTGAAGTTTCCGTCTGGCAAACTGCCGATGCATTATAGGCAGCAATAATATCATCAATTTTTTGAATTCCTGTTCCTTTAGGTGGCAAAAACATCCGCACAACTTTCAATGCATATATTTCTGCGTCACCATATGAGCGCAATGATGTCATGACTGCATTTTTCCCATTAAAACTGCTTAATATATATCCAGCAATTGTAAAAAGCAAGCAAATAACAGTTATAAACAATTCTATAAAAAATTGTTTTATGCCCAATAATGACTTGCTATCAAATGACTTGTATATTCCTACAATCATAAAAAAGAAACAAGCAAATACTGTATAATATCCAATTCCACTATTTACAATCAAAAAAGAAAAAATAATAATTGCTATATTTCTTCTATTTTTAAAGAAAGTTTTACTTATTCTTAAAACACTGTCATCTTCAAATATCCACAGACATATTAATATTGCTAATGGTATTGTATATATAGGGGTTAGCATCATATGAGATACATTTCGATAAAACACATAATATGAAAATGTAAATGTCAATGCTCCTATAACACTAAAAAATGGGTTAATTTTCCTATTACGTAAAATCGCATACGTTACACCTGAATTTAGATAAAACAACAAAATATATGTCATATTCTGCGAAAGGAAAACACTCCCTGTAATACACACTATTATCATAGATAATATATGAACATCATTAAACAAATAATAAGATATATTTGATGATCTATTCGTTCCAAATGGAGCTCCTAAATTATTAGTTTCCTTCCAGTTATTATCATCATATGACATTTTAATTTCAGCCATATAACTTGTATCGTCTCGTCCTGTATTCGACAAAGGATAATTTATGTTAAAACCACTTATTTTAAACATTCCAAGTAATATAAATGTAACTATCCACCACATTATTATAAAGCCTAAAAATGTTTTTTTCTTTTCTGTATTATTAACTATAATTTTATTCATTTATCTATTTCGCAACTTTCTCAGAGGTTCTGTAATCTTCCAACTTGTTGAATTAATAACTTCATTATACTCTTTTTCAACAATATTAACCTTATCCCTTAAATTTCTGTTTTCTCTTATCTGAGTTGCAACTTTAAAAATGTATTTTTCCGTTTTACCTGAAACCCTTAATACAATGTTACTAAAATTCTCGTTTTTAACTACAAACCACGGATCAACTACATCAAACACATAAATATTATCATCATTTATTTCACATGCATTTGTATCCATTATTTCTTGAAGTTCTTTATCATTGTCAGCTGTAAATTCAATAAGGCTTAATATTGAACATTCTTTTCTCGGGTCTATCCTTACTCTCAATGCATTCTTAGGTATATCTTTTATATAAATAGTCTCAACACCATTTTCATCAATTTCAGGCTTTATAAAATATGAATTTTCATGTAAAAATCCATCACCATAATCATAGTAAACCTGCATGCTCGGTGTTTCATTCTTACAGTATTCACTATACAATTCATGTATATTATAGGTTTTCTGCCCCATTGACTCGTGAAGTTCACCAAGACTCACCTTACCTGAAGAAATATAATTTTGAAAATTCTGCTCCATTTTCAAATATTTTTCTATATTTTCTTCATCAAATCCAAGATCTTCAAATATTCCGTTTTTTACAAGAGCTACACTTTCAGGACATGTATAAACATAATAATGCAATGCTCTATAGAGTAAAAATTCTAATGGTATTGGAAAATCCATCGTCCATTCGTAATCAATCAATGTCTGTCTATTTTCTGAGATAATCACATTAGCAAATCCATAATCGAGATTATTAAATTTACCACATTTTGTTTCTTGTGGAAAATCAAAATCTCCAAACATTTGAACGAACTCATTTGTTTTTTCAAACATCTCTGTAGACGAATACTTTTTTATCATATCAAAGTATTCTTTAATCCGCCTTAGTACAGCTTCATATCCCTGACTATTATAAGTATCATGAAGCAGGCTCTCCATATCTGCTCCTTCAACATACGGAAAACGCATGCCATCATCGGCTTCCTCATATGGCTGAATTGCCAATTCACCTTTCGGAAACATGGTTGTCAGTCCCAAATATGCCGATTTCATATTTTCAAAATGCTGCTTACCTTCTTCATACAGTGGCTTTTTACAAACCCATCTGGCACTATCATTTTCAACAATGCTTGTCTCAATCGCATATTTTGAATTACGTTCATTTGAAAATTTCGAATAAATCAGTCTATCCATCTTTACTCTCCACACTTAGCCTCTACAAGAAATGAATTTGAGAAGAATGGGAACATTCCCTCATCAATCACCTGATCAAATACTTTGCTCTCATCAAACATATATATCTTTTGCCTGTCAAAATTCAGATTATTCTTATTAAGTGTACCCTTTTCTGGTAGAAAATCATCTGAATAAATCACCATAGGAAACTTATAATCCGGATAAGGATAATAGAATTTCTGTTCAATATAACCGGCTTTTTTTATAATTTTTTCCAGTTCTTTTCTGCCAAACGTATACACACCCTCTACGTCATTATAACCTTCTATTCCTTTGAATACGCCACCTATATGATCTTCCTGACAACCTGCCCAGTATTTCATACCAAATTTATTCTCAATGGCAATATACACTCTTCCATTTGGTTTTAAATGTTTTTTTATAATACTTAAAAATTCCAGATACGGCTCCTTCGATTTTATATATAAAGCGCCGTATTCCAATACTCCAATAAGAGTGATACAATCATATTTTCGTGGCAAGTTTGGTTCTATAACTTGAAAATTACCCACCATGATTTCAATATTATCATATTGTCTGTTACGATAAGCATTTATAAGTGATCTTCTTTTAGACAAATCTATGCAAGTTACATTCTTTGACTTTCTGGCAAGGGTTCCTGTAATAGCTCCGCATCCGGCACCTATCTCCAGTACCTCATCATCCTTATCAATTGGCATACTTTGAAGAATATTGCCTCTGATATCTGATAAATGATATAAAACCGGCCAGCTTTTTCTATCTGCTATTATTCTGTTAAATTCATTTGCTGGATATGTCTTTACTATGTCAAGGATTTCATCCTCTACATCTCCATCACTGTAAAAATCCTGTCCTTCGTAATACTCATAATTAACAGTAACATTTCCAATCTGTTCCGTCATATAGCACCTCTATTTTAGTCTTCTAAAATATTAACCTCTGAATTCATATCATAATACCCTACTGAATTCTTTTTTGCAACCACGTTAAGATTAAGTAAATCATATAATCGGTGATATACAGTAAATGTTCCCATCTTAAAGCCTGTACAACCAAATGAAATCAAATAATCTCCACCCTGTAAATTCATTTTCTGAGTAAACTCTATTGTTCTTATATCGCCAGCTTTATATTCATCATCATCAAGTCCTTCAAGCTGTGTATTTGTACCTGTTATCTCAGTTCCCTTTAAATCTTTTATCGTGAATGCAAAAATTGGGGAATCTACATTCTGCATGAATTTCACCTTCATTTTAATTGTACATTCAGTATTTTTTTCAATAGTATTACTCAATCTGCCATTATGGTCAACAATGGCGAAATCAATAATATTAGCTTCTCCATTTCCATATGATTCATGATTTGGATTAATATTAAACGAATTTTGCCAAAGCTCTCCTTCTTTTATCTCATCAATGTGAGTTCCATCAGATGTTTTTGCCATATCCATGACAGCGTCATGTTCCTGCACCAGAAGCTTCTTGTACATATTCACCATATCTTTAGGTGAACCCTCTGCAAGCTTATCTCCTTTATTAAGCAGTACTACCCTGTCACAGTATTTATTGATTGAGCTTAAATCATGGCTTACAAACAGAATTGTTTTTCCATTCTTCTTAAATTCTTCAAACTTGTGATAGCATTTAGCCTGAAAAAATACATCTCCAACCGACAAAGCTTCATCAACTATCAGAATCTCCGGATCAATATTTATTGCAACCGCAAATGCCAGTCTTACAAACATACCACTAGAATAAGTCTTAACCGGCTGATTAATAAAATCACCAATATCCGCAAAATCAAGGATATCCTGTAATCTCTCATCTATTTCTTCTTTTGTAAAACCAATCATTGTACCATTAAGATACACATTTTCCAATCCTGTATATTCGTTATTAAATCCAGCTCCAAGCTCTAGCAAAGCTGAAATTCTACCATCCACTTCTATATTTCCGGCTGTTGGATTTAATACTCCTGTTATAATTTTTAATATGGTTGATTTTCCGGACCCATTGGTTCCTATAATGCCAACGGTCTCTCCTCTTTTTACCTCGAAAGAGACATCATTTAATGCATAATGCTCCTTATATCGTTTTTGCTTTGTAATTCCTAGAGCCTCTTTAAACCTATCCGATGGTTTATTGTACAGCTTATACATTTTGCTTATATGATTTATTTTGATTGCTATATCTTCCATCTGCCTATCCTCTTACCTATCTGATTCTTGTCTTTTACAGAACATCTGCAAAATGCAATCTCAATTTTTTGAATAATCTTGTACCAATAAAGAATGCAAGCAATGTAAATAGCCAAAAGTACAATGTAAGCCATGGGTGCTCCCAGAAGCCTGCCTTATTTATCAGTGCATCTCTGTATCCCTGAACAATATAATATACTGGATTAAGCTTTAATAATTTCTTTATTGTATCACTCACCTGCATTGTATCAATATTCCACAAAATAGGAGTCATCCATACCCCCACCTGTAAAATAATATTGACTATTTGTCCTAAATCCCTAAAAAACACAACCAATGGGGCTGTTATATATGATAATCCAAGAACAAGTAAAAACAGACACAATGAATAATATAATATCTGCAATGAATACAAATCCGGATAATAACCATATAAAGCATACATTATAAGTAAAAACACGATAAAGAAAATGTGAACAAATACTGCCGAGATAACCTTAACCAAAGGTAAAATATCTATGTTAAATACTACTTTTTTAACAAGGTAACTATAATCTATCAGTGCATTTGTTCCTCCATTCAAACCATCTGAAAAGAAAAACCATGGTATAAGACCAGCCATAAACCATAATGCAAACGGGAAATTTCCCACATCCTGACTTCTTAATCCTACCTGAAAAGCAAACCAATATACAAAAATAGTAATTAGTGGCTGAATAAATGCCCATACTATTCCCAAAAATGATCCCGCATATTTTGTTTTAAAATCATTAAACGACAGATTCGCAATTAATTTTCGATTGCTTATTATCTCTTTTATATAATTCATTAATTTTCTCCTACTCAGCCTCGTAGTGAACATCTCTGTTCTTAAATAAAATCTTATAGGAATCAACTGTACCTTTTCTCTTCATAGGATCTCTGTGTCTTATTCCAAGATAGTACTGCTTAAGAAAGTACTTCCAATATTCTTTCTTAGAAATATTCTTTCCAATCATCAGGAGCTTGTTCCTATAAACATGATAAGTAAAGAAAGGTGACCATTCTTTACTGCTTCCAGTATGAATATGCCTCACTACCGAATCAGGACAGAACATTATTCTCTTACCAAGTTTTTTTATTCTTAACGATAAATCTGTATCTTCATAGTACATAAAGAATCTCTCATCAAAGCATCCAGCCTTGTCAAAATCCTCCCTAAGCATCATTATAGATGCACCACAACCATTTGTAAGCTCACAAGATTTATTGTACTCTTCACAGTCCTTTTCACAAAATCCTCTGTCAAACCCATCATATTCTTCATTTATTCCTGACCCAGCATTTTGTATAAGACTATACTTGTTCTCTTTTACAAAACTACTACTTAAAAATATCTTTGACTTTCCTAGATTCGCTTCTACTACTGTATCCGCACATTTAATCTCTGATCCGTCAACCGTAGACTTTACAGTAATTTCAATATCATAATCTGCTTCTACTCCCACACCTTCTAACAATGGTATGCATATCTGTGTATGCCCAAAACACACCAATTGTTCAGGCTCATACAACAGGTTCTTACAGAATTTACTATCTATGGTATATTTCTTGTTGTTTATCAATATTTCTTTTTCTATAATTATTTTATCTGTTGTATTGAATTCTATTGTTATAAAATCGTAAAAGAACAAAAGCTTAGAATTAGCCATGCCGCATTCCGGATTTTCAAGCATAAAATGATACAAATTTGTAAGCCACTTTTCATCTACAGCAGTATCATTGTTCAAAAGAACAATATATTTTCCGTTTGATGCTTTCACACCGGCATTGTTTCCTCCTGCAAAGCCCTTATTTGCTCCAGTCTCAACAATATTCAGATTACATTTATCCGCATATTTATCCTTGAGATAATCAACAGACCCATCTGTAGAGTCATTATCAACAAATACAATTTCATATGTGAAATCATCATGCTTAAGTCTGATTAAAGATTCAAATAAAGCATCTATATATTTCCTACCATTATAATTTACTAATATTACAGATACATCATAGTTAAATGTGCAGCTCATTGAACACCTCTTCGTGACGACGATAAAACTCTTCTATCGAATAATCTTTTGCTCTCTCAACTGAAATTTTTGCCATTTTTTCTCTAAGAACATCATCATTAGCCAACTTTAACGTATACTTAATGCATTCTTCTCCATCATTCCATCTAAAGCCGTTGACTCCCTGCTCTACAGTTTCCTTTTGTCCACCCTTATTGATAACAACCGGAACTGCTCCATAACTCATTGCCTCAACTGTCGTTATTCCAAAGTGTTCCATCTTTTCAGGCTCTTTATTCTCATCAATACCATAACCGGTTCCATGCCAGAATATTTTTGCTCTGCTATATAAATCCATAAGCTCATCAAATGGACAATTCTCATGTATAAATACATTATCAACTGTTGCAGCCAGTGCTTTTATCTTATTAAGATACTCTATATCCATAGGTAAATTAGACACTGCACCTGCTAGATGATACTGATAATCTTTCAGTTCATCATGATGCTTCACAAAAAACTCAACCATCTCGAGCTGCTTTTTACTATGTGCGGCAACAAAAAACCTCCCAACACTTACTATAATATTCTCTTTCTTAGACTCTACATATCTTCCCTCTATCTCATTTTCGTTAAACACCGGAGGATATATGCATGTCTCCTTTTTATCAGGTTTCCAATATGTTGCTAACCAATGCTGTGTATATTTTGAATTAGCTATCATAGACTGGTAGCTATGGAAGAATTTATAGTCATAGAATCTTCCAACCATCTTTTGCCAAAAACTATCCTGCATTTCTGTTACAAATCTATGTGGTGGAAACATACACTGATAGATATTCACTTTTGCTCTTCCCATATGCTTACTTAAGAACATAAAATTAATAAACAGATCATATTCCTTTGTAATATTCTCAATAGTCTGCTTATTATGGAGAAACTCTAGCTTAGTGGTTGGTTTTTCAATATCAAGCTTACGAATATGTGTATTTTTAAGCGCTAACCCAAACTGATTATTAATATCATCTATAGTAACATAATCTTCGGCATGGATATCAACTTCGTTATAGTTGTGTACTAAAATATCAATTCTAACATCATAATTATAATACTTCTCGATAAACTGACACATATATCCCATATGCTTTTCTCCACCACCGAGTGTTGGTATATATGGATTAAGTACTAAAACTTTCTTTATACTCATAACATTAACCTTTCCTGTTCCTTTGTCACTAAATGCCTAAAAATTATACTCTCTACTTATACTTTTGTCAAATCATCCCCACACAGCCTGTCCCAGCCGTCTCATGATTCCGGTCTTATACATATCATTTTCCTTATAAAACCGTTGTCTTACGCGTCTGGATTTACCTTCCAGTGCCGCATACCTTACTGCCAGACTGTCAGTGGGCAGATTATATGTTTTTGCAAATTCTCTCGCCTGAAGCCGTCCCAGCCTCAGACTCTCCTGTATCTGGTTTTTCTGCCAGACACGGCGCACAATATATGAGAGCTTATTTATCCCCAGTGCTCCCAGGCTGTTGTCTCCATGCTGTCTATACAGTATGGTGGGCTCATCTATGAATGCTGTTTTACCAAATTGTGCTGCTACAAGTGAAGCCCACCAGTCATGCATTATAGTGTTGTCTATATTAGTGATGCGAAGCATCTTATCTCTTAAGGCCCTGTTTACCATCATTGTACAACCTGTCACAGAATTCTGCAATATAAACTGGTTGATTGTGCGCTTGTGACAGTCAAGACTCTGGTATTCGCTCATCGTGTCCGCTATTGTATTTAGTTCGCTATCTACCACGCGAAGCTCCGTGTATACCAGGCACGGAACATCTTCTTTGTTCTCAATAGTAAGCATCTTATCATATGTCAGCTCTATCTTCTTTTCCAGCCATACATCGTCCTGATCACAGGTCATATAGTATGATGCTTCCACCTTACTAAACAAATAGAAAAAGTTGTACTTTGCTCCACCTGTTGATTTACCATCTATCAGATGTACCTTATCAGGGTATTTTTCCACATAGCTTTCTACAGCAGCTATCGTGTGGTCTGTAGAGCCATCATCGTGTATATATAGCTCCCAGTCCTTGCAGGTCTGCGACAGGATAGAGTCTATCTGCTGACATATATATTTTTCCCCATTGTATGTAGCCATTAGAATGGCTATCTTGTCTGTGCTATGCATTCTTCCTCTTCCACTTTCTTCCGGCCCTGTTGCCCAGAAACTTTGCCGCACTGTCAAATATGCAGTGCACTGCTGCCCCAATCTTGAACTGCTTTAAGAGCTGTTTTTCTATGAAAAGCACCATCCTGATACCCTCACCTGTGGTACCGTCACACTTTATCTCATCCTTATAGGTCTCCATAAAGACTGCTACATCAAAGTTGCGCTTGTACTGCTGCTTAAATGTATAGTTGTGTGAGTGATACACCTGCGCTGTGGCACAATAGCCTATCTTGTATCCTGCCCTAAGTGCCCTGGCTGCCATCAGCATATCCTCATTTGTGAGCAGTGGGCTTTCAAAGCCGCCTATGTCTTCAAAGAAATCACGTCTGTAGGCTGAGCATACATCCGAAAAGAAATATGCCTTTATCCCAAGTCGTGGTATATCCTCTTTACTTCTGACAAAGCTTTCTGCAGGATAATTAAACTCCCTGACTAATGCCTCGTCAGGCTTAGCCTCCCTTCTCGGGAGCTGTCTGGCTGATATCATAACGACTTCTTCGTTTTCAAAGCCTGCCAGCATATTTTCCACATAGTGTTCATCTGAAGGCAGCGCATCCTGCGACAAAAACATCACTATATCACCCTTTGACATGGCTACAGCATAGTTTCTCGTGCCACCATGATCAAATTCGCTTCGCTTGACCTTCAGTGTCCTAAAGCCTGCCTGCTCTGCCATGCGCACTGTGGCATCCCCGGATTCTGAGTCTATCACTATTATCTCATCGGGCTTACGTGTCTGCCTGCCCAGTATATCTATCAGACCGGGCATATACTCTGCAGCGTTGAGAGTAGGTATTATGAGACTTATTGTTATACTATTTAAATCCAATTTCTTCATCATATTTCTCACATATGTTTGATTATTGTGCTCCATCCTCCCTGATTACAGAGAAAACGGTTCTAAAAAGTATCTTTATATCCAGCCAAAGCGAGCAGTGCTCCACATAGTACATCTCCATCCTCTGGCGCTCTCCGCTCTCATAGGTGGCGTTGTTTCTGGCATATGCCTGCCAGTAGCCTGTCAGTCCCGGCTTTACGCTCAGAAGCTTTGCGATGTCCTTGCCGTATATCTCGGTTTCCTTCTCCACGATTGGACGCGGTCCCACTATGGAGAGCTCGCCCTTAAGTATGTTGATTAGCTGTGGCAGCTCATCAAGGCTGGTCTTTCGCAGAAAGCCTCCTATTTTTGTGATTCTAGGATCATTGTCTATCTTGAATTCCTTTACATACTGCTCCAGCTGTTCAGGTGTCAGTATCTTTTCCAGATCACCTGCGTTCGTCTTCATGCTCCTGAACTTGTATACAGATATTTTCTTTCCCTTATAGCCGACTCTTGTGTGCCCATAAAACACGCTGCCGCCATCACTCATTCTGATTATCACAGCGAGTATGATAAACACCGGTGACAGTACTATAAGTCCAAGCAGTGAGGCAACAATATCCACCAGACGCTTTATAAATCTGTATACCGGCTTTCCGCTGTCTTCAGTGGCCGGATATGCCTGTATGTCATAGCTTAAAGGCTCTCTATCCTTCACTAGCTCGCTCAAGCATCTCATCTCATCAACCAGCTGTGCCGGCATGACAAGCTCTCTCTTTGACACTGACCTGCACAGAGGACATACTGCCCTGAAAATAATCCTCAGATCAAGGCCCACCGTCCAGTTCAGTATATATTCCTGGTCGTACTCGCTTTGCTCCTCCTCGGTAAGCAGCCTGTGTTCCCTGCTGTATACCTGCCAGAAGCCTATGATTCCGGGCTTTACCGATAGACTTTTTCTGTGAAATGCAGAGTATTCTATAAACTCGGGCAGTGATGGAGCAGGATTTCCCACCATGCTCATATCTCCCCACAGCACATTCCAGGCTGATGGCAGATTTTCAAGCCTTAATGCCCCAAGCATTCTTCCAACCGGTGTAAATCTCGGGTCTTTCCCCTTCTTTCCATCTAGTATCCATTTGTCATATCTATCCCTCGCATCCATATACATGGTGCGAAATTTATAGTAATAAAATCTTCGTCCGTTTTTGCCGACTCTGACAAGCGATATGAGCACCGGTCCATGGTCGCCTGTAACTATTTTGCCTATAAATGCAACAAGCCATACAGGCACTATAAGTATGCTTCCTGCCACGCCAAACAGCAGATCTATCAGCTTTTTAATAAGCAGATGCCTTACACGGTATGTCTTATTCTTCCATGTGACCACTGCGTATTTTCCAAGGAAATCCATATAGTGCTCACCGACCTTGGCCTCATACTCGTTGACATTCAGATGCACTGTCTTGCCCATCTCATTGAGTACTGTAACAAACTCTCTCTGCTTAAACGGATAGTTGTCCGGCAGATGTACAAACACTGAGTCTATCTCTGCTGTTGATATCACCTGAAGCAGGTTATCGGCAGTTGCGACGACCTCTATCTTGTCTACTATCTCACCGACCATATCACAGTCCAGTATTGCAATATTCGATATACGAAAATCCCAGTTTCTTGTGGTCTTTATCTTTTTTATCACTCGCTCCACCTGGTCCGAGGTTGTGACGAGCATGATTTTCTCATTGGCCCCTGAGCGGTGATATTCCTTTGTCACCAGTCTTTTCAGCAACTGTCTGACTATCACCGTGAATATAGTACTCAGTATGAAGGTCATACCCATCTGCCCTCTGGAGAAATATTCACTTGTTTTTGTGAAATATACACAGCCGACTGTGATTGCACCCACATATACATACATCTTCAGGACATTATATATTTCAGGAAAGAGCTTTCGATTTATCAGATTATCATCTGCAAATGCCACGAAATGCACTACCACATATGCCACGAGCTCCACCAGAAATAGTGTAAGATAGTGCTCTGTATGGTTTATAAGTCCCGTTCTAAAGAAACCGAACTTGTACCAGTTTGCAATCAGATAAGATGTAAACATCACAATTATATCAAGAAGTACCTCAAGGTACTGTATTATCCATTTTTTTGAGTTCATATCTTTCTCCCGGATTTTTCCTTATCAGCAGTATCTATACCGGCAAGCAGGACAAGCAGGAAAGGATTATATGCCATCTCCAGCATATGGTGTTCCATAAAGGAGTGCACTCCAATCATGACTATTGCTGCAAAAAGCACATATTGCTTTGCGCCTATTGCCTTGTGACCAATAAATATTAATAATATCAGCACTAAAGCAAACACTATTATTCCATACTCAAACAGCATCCTAAGATACATATCATCTATAAAGAAATACTTTGCAGGGTCTATCCCGGTCGGGTCTGCAACACCTCCCCAGCCCTGTTCCTCTATAAACTGTCCAAATGGCTTGATGCTATACTCACTCCACACTTTATGGCTCACCATCAGCCTTTGAGACAGTACAGAGTCTATTTTAACCATTATAGCATTGCTCTCGCTATAAAAATAGCTGAGTGCAAGAAAAAGACTCGCCCACACTATCGGCAGATATTTAAATATCTCACACACCCTGCGCGCCAGATTTTTCCTCTCAAGCAAATAAATCAGGCCCATCAAAACCAAAAATCCTGTCAGGCAGACTGTTCCTGTAAATGCTCCTGCTTTTATATATATAAATACAGCTGCTGCTATCACTATAAGCCATCTGAGCCATGCCGTATATCTGTATTTTTCGTTTTCCTGTACTCTCTTCCATATACCAAGGCAGCTTACCGCCAATATAAGGTAAAATATATGTGCCGCAAAGTCCGTCGGATATATGATGCCGTATGAATGTCTGGCTGCTGATGCATTTCTAGGTGAATAGCCTATCACATCCGCTATCACACCTGTCTGACTGGCTATAGCTGCCACTATAAGCATGACCGATACCACCGCCGTATATACCTTTAGTATATTGTCAAACCTCACATTTTTTGCCCCGACAATAAGTAATACCGGCTGTAGCAGCTCATAATAACCGGTCTGTAAACCTACTATTCCAAATATAAGAATAATTACGGCAATTGCAAGCTGCTCTTTTCTGCTGTAGTATCCTGAAAAAAGAACTTTGGCTCCCGTATACAAAACCATCGCTGCAAGAAATAGCTTAAAGGTGCCCACCAGTACCTGCTGCGAAAACATGGTAGTCTCGTATACGCATTTCGCGAGCACAATGCCATACAATATAAAGTATACTACATCCCATATGTTATTTTTCTGTGTTGAAATTGATTTATTTTTGTCCATAAAAGATATTTTAACATATTTGTAACATATTTGCCACTTATTATTGTATATCCATATTAAATCTATATTAAATTTCTATACCAAAATAAGCTATGAACAGTATAAACCATCCATAGCTTATTGCAAGTTTTATTATTCTAGAACTTAAATGTATTCTCCAGTGTCTCCCACTTCTGATCCTTATCACTTAAATTGATTGGTGTGCCATCCTCAAGTGTGTATCCACTTCCGTCAGCGCTTCCCGGATACTCTCCGACAAGCTGTGGCCACTCGATACCGATTGCAGGATCATTCCATGCAAGGCCGCTCTCATCTCCAAGGTGCCAGAAATCTGTTACCTTGTAGCAGAACTCTGCTACATCTGAGAGTACTAAAAATCCGTGTGCAAAGCCCTCCGGGATAAGGAACTGCTTCTTGTTCTCTTCTGTGAGCTCTACTCCAAACCACTTGCCATATGTCTTTGAATCGCTTCTTAAGTCTACCGCCACATCAAATACTGAGCCTTTTACCGCACGCACAAGCTTTGCCTGTGGGTATTCCTTCTGGAAATGAAGTCCGCGGAGCACTCCCTTTGTGGAGCAAGACTGATTATCCTGTACGAATACTCTGTCAATGCCTGCCTCCTGCATGTCCTTTGAATTGTATGTCTCCATAAAGTATCCACGGTTGTCTCCGTGTACTGTAGGCTCGATGATGCAAAGTCCTTCGATTCCACCTACGTTTTTCTGTACTTTAATCTGTCCCATGATTTCTATGTCCTTTCTAAAAGTTAATCTCCTGCAGATATCTGTGCAGCGCATCCTGCCATGTAGGGAGCGGCTTAAATCCATTCTCCACGAGCTTGCTCTTGTCCAGTCTGCTGTTAAACGGACGTGCTGCCTTTGACACACCATACTCTGCTGTTGTAACAGGTGCGACTGTGAGTCTGTCCTCAGAATACTCTGTATGACCAAGTTCCACTGCCTGCTTGAAGATTTCCTTTGTAAAATCATACCAGCTGATATATCCGCCCTCATTCGTAGCATGATAGTAACCGTATTTATCAGTCTCTATCATATCTACGAGCAGTCTTGAAAGGTCGAGTGTGTATGTCGGTGTACCAATCTGGTCACTTACTACTGTGAGCCTGTCATGTGTCTTGCCGACATTCAGCATTGTCTTGATGAAGTTCTTGCCGTTCACTCCAAATACCCATGCTATACGCACGATAAAGTACTTCTCAAGGGTATTTGCCACTGCAAGCTCTCCGTCGAGCTTTGTCTGTCCATATACGTTGAGCGGTGCATAGTCCTTGCAGTCAGGCTGCCATGGTGTGGTACCCTGTCCGTCAAATACATAGTCTGTACTGATATATACCATCTTGGCATCTATCTTCTTGCAGGCATCAGCGATATTCTGAGTGCCGTCTGCGTTGATTGCATGCACCTTTGCTTTTTTATCATCATCCTCAGCCAGATCTACTGCTGTCCATGCTGCACAGTGTACTACCACGTCAGGATTAAGCTCTGTGATTGTTTTTTCCACTGCATCACGGTCTGTGATGTCGAGTGAGACATATGGCATCTTTGTAACTGCTGTGCCATCATCTGCTCCGCTGTACTGTGGTGCTATATCTGTTCCGATTCCTTCGTAACCGCGTGCTGCAAGGTCGTTCATTACGTCGTGTCCGAGCTGACCTGCAACTCCTGTAACAAATATTTTCATTTTGTGGTCTCCTTTTTACTTAATTATTATCGTGACTAACATCACCATATATGCGCAAAACCACCAGACAAACGATAATAACTATCTATTCGCATACATCTTCTCGTAATAGTTCTGGTACTCTCCACTGATGATTGTCTCCCACCACTCACGGTTGTCGAGGTACCATTTGATTGTCTTCTTGATTCCGTCCTCAAACTTGGTCTCTGGAAGCCATCCGAGCTCATTGTGGATTTTTGTTGGGTCGATTGCGTAACGCATATCATGGCCCTTACGGTCTCCTACAAATGTGATAAGGCTCTCCGGCTTATTGAGCTCCTTGCAGATAATCTTTACGATTTCAAGGTTTGTCTTCTCATTGTGTCCACCTACGTTGTAAACCTCTCCTACACGTCCGTTGTGGATGATAAGGTCGATTGCCTTGCAGTGATCCTCTACATAGAGCCAGTCACGCACGTTCTCGCCTGTTCCGTATACCGGGAGTGGCTTATCATTAAGTGCATTTGCAATCATAAGTGGAATAAGCTTCTCCGGGAAATGGTATGGTCCGTAGTTGTTTGAGCAACGGCTGATTGTTACAGGAAGTCCATATGTGCGGTGGTAAGCAAGCACGAGTAAGTCTGCTGCTGCCTTTGATGATGAATATGGACTTGATGTATGGATTGGTGTATCCTCATGGAAGAAAAGGTCAGGGCGGTCAAGTGGCAGATCTCCGTATACCTCATCTGTTGATACCTGGTGATATCTTTTAATACCATACTTGCGGCATGCGTCCATAAGTACTGATGTTCCGATGATATTTGTATCAAGGAATACCTGTGGGTTTTCGATTGAACGGTCAACGTGTGACTCTGCTGCGAAGTTTACAACCATATCAGGATGCTCTTCCTCAAATAATTTGTATACGGCGTCACGGTCTGTGATGCTCTCCTTTACGAAACGGAAGTTTGGATTGTCCATTACAGGCTCAAGTGTTGAGAGATTTCCTGCATATGTGAGACAGTCTAAGCATACGATACGGTAATCCGGATATTTGTTAAGCATGTGAAATACGAAGTTGCTTCCGATAAATCCTGCTCCACCTGTTACGATAATTGTCATTTTGATTTCCTCCTTAATATAACTGCTCGCGGTATTTTCCATCAAGTACATCCTTTAAGTACTGTCCGTACTGGTTCTTCTTTACGAGCTCATATGTCTTTAATACTTCATCCTTTGTAATCCAGCCGTTTAAGTAAGCGATTTCCTCAAGACATGCTATCTTACGGTGCTGATGTGTCTCGACTGTCTTGACAAAGTTTGTGGCATCTACAAGACTCTCATGTGTTCCTGTGTCAAGCCATGTGAAGCCCTGTCCTAAAAGCTCTACATTGAGTGCCTTTTTCTCGAGATAGATTCTGTTAAGGTCTGTTATCTCAAGCTCTCCTCTGGCTGATGGCTTAAGGTTCTTTGCGTACTCTACTACGTTGTTGTCGTAGAAATAAAGACCTGTGACACAGTAATTGCTCTTTGGATGCTCCGGCTTTTCCTCGATTGAAATAGCCTTTCCCTCTTTATCGAACTCTACGATACCGAATCTCTCAGGGTCATCTACATAGTAGCCGAATACTGTGGCACCCTTACCACTCTCTGCGTTTTCAACTGCGGCCTTGAGTCTCTTATTGAGTCCGTGTCCTGCGAAGATGTTGTCTCCGAGAACCATTGCTACTGTATCATCACCGATGAATTTCTCACCGATAACGAATGCCTGTGCAAGTCCGTCAGGGCTTGGCTGTACCTCGTAGGTGAGGTTGACACCAAACTGATGTCCGTCTCCTAAGAGCTCCTTGAATCTTGGTGTATCCTGTGGTGTTGAAATGATCAGAATATCTCTGATACCTGCATTCATAAGCACTGACATAGGATAGTAGATCATTGGCTTGTCATAAATTGGAAGTAACTGCTTTGATGTTACCATTGTGAGTGGGTAAAGACGTGTGCCTGAACCTCCCGCTAATATAATACCTTTCATGTTGTTCTCCTTCAAACTGAAACTACGTGCTGCACTTGATGCTTTCGGTCTGTAGAATACACTGACCTGATTCATCATTTACCTGCATTATAAAAGGTGCCCCAAGGGCACCTTCAAGTACTTTTTTATATTTTTAGCATTTTTCACAAAATATATGCTTATAATATCCTGTTTTTGAATCATTTTCGTGCAATAAATACACCTGCATCCTTTGTGATATGGAACCCTCCCTCTGTCTTCTTTCTGACAAATGCTGCAAATTCCTTATACCGGTCGACAATATACCTGTTCTGGTTGCCGTGGCACGAGAGCACATACTCTATCACAGGCTCTGCTTTTTCTACCACAAGCTCATCCTCATATCCATGCCAGCTTACCTCACCAAAGTATTTCCCAAGTATTGCCTCACCATTTTCTTTACCGAATTGCTCATACAGCTTTTCCGCTGACAGCTCTATACGGTCATCAAACTGCTGCACCAGGTCGTTTATTTCCTTCATGTGCCGTGAGCTGTATGTACTGCACACGAACACACCACCGGGCTTTAGAACCCTTAGGATTTCACTGCACACGGCATCCAGATTGTCACAATAGAACAGTACATGGTCTGCTATCACGCAGTCATACGATGCATCCGGTTTATACAGCCTGTGGGCATCCATCACCTCATATGTGAAGCGCCTGTCATCTGCGCCTACATTTCTCGTTGCATCCCTTACCATGCCATATGATATGTCGGTCAGTGTTATCTGCATGTCTGCCGGTATCCGGTCTATGTTCTGTGTCCAAAGAGAGGCATCACCACAGCCCACCTCAAGCACTTTCTCACCCTTGAAAAAGTCACACTCATCAAACACCCAGCTAAACCAGCTCACCGGATTCATTGAGAAATCCCTGTGCAGATTGATTCTGGCTGATATATTTGAAGCATCCCTGTACTGCTGTTTTAGCTTTTGCTCCATCTCGTTTATATTGACCAGCTCCAGCATATGGCTCCAGTCCACGCTTCGCCCCTCGTCTATTACCTCTGAAGCCTCCTGCAGTGCTGATTTCATAAGCTTCATCTGCTCTATCCTCTCCTCCACGAGACCAAGCTGCATGTGAAGCGACTCAGACATGACATTGCTGTCCGTGTTTCTGAGTGTCATCTCCTTGATATCATCCAGGGAAAAGCCCAGATATTTGAGGAACAGTATCTGCTGTAGACGCGCAAAGTCGTCATCATTATAGAATCTGGCTCCGTTTTCGTTTACGTAGGATGGTTTTAAAATATTGTGCTCGTCATAGTACCTGACGGTCTTTTTTGTAATATGCGCTTTTTTTGCAAATTCTCCTGAGGAGTAGTAGCCGGGTAGTTTCATATTCTCTAATTGCCTCCTTGATAGCCCATATACTCTATGATATAATCATTGGGTAGTCGAAAAAAGCTCGGGTGTTAATTCTGATAAATCCCTCTAGTTTTACAGAAGGGGGATGATGTTACTATGAATACAATTGAAGTACTTACATTGTTACTAGTAGTTTTTGCAGCATTGTCGTATATAGACAACCACAAAAAGAAATAGCACCCCAACCGCCTAAAGTGAGGGTGCTAATCTTTATACTAATCAATCACTGAGGGCAAATCGGAATAACATCCGATTACCTTTGAGTAGATTATACAATAGAGTGGTTGATAAATCAATCACTCTTTTAAAAATCTATCTAAATTAATTTGGAGAATACAATGAAATACGATTATTTAATAGTAGGTTCCGGTCTCTACGGATCCATCTTCGCCCATGAGGCAAAGTCCAAGGGCAAATCAGTGCTTGTTGTGGACAAGCGTCCTAACATAGCAGGAAATGTTTACACCGAAAAGCAGGAGGGCATCAATGTACACATGTACGGAGCCCACATATTCCACACCAATGACAAGAGGGTCTGGAACTACATCACACAGTTTGCTGAGTTCAACCGCTTCACAAACAGCCCTGTAGCAAACTACAAGGGTGAGCTTTACTCTATGCCATTTAACATGTACACCTTCAACAAGATGTGGGGTGTGGTGACACCGGAGGAGGCTGCTGCAAAGATTGAGGAGCAGAAAAAGGAAATCACCGGTGAGCCAAAAAATCTCGAGGAGCAGGCTATCTCACTCGTTGGCCGTGATATCTATGAGAAGCTCGTGAAGGGCTATACTGAAAAGCAGTGGGGTCGTGACTGTAAGGAGCTTCCAGCTTTCATCATCAAGCGACTTCCTGTTAGACTTACCTTTGACAACAATTACTTCAACGCTCTTTATCAGGGTATTCCAATCGGTGGATACACAAAGATGGTTGAAAATCTGCTCGACGGCATTGAGGTCAGATTGAATACCGACTATCTTGAGCACAAGGCTGAGCTTGATGCTCTTGCTGACAAGGTTGTATATACAGGTCCGATTGACGCATACTTTGGCTTTAAGCTAGGTACTTTAGAGTACCGCTCAGTGCGCTTTGAGAATGAGACCCTCGATATTCCTAACTTCCAGGGCAATGCCGCTGTCAACTATACAGACCGCGAGACTCCATGGACACGTATCATCGAGCACAAGTGGTTCGAGTTCGGCAAGGATGAGGATGGCAATGACCTGCCAAAGACTATTATCAGCCGTGAGTACTCTTCTGAGTGGAAGGCCGGCGATGAGCCTTACTACCCTGTAAACGATGAGAAAAACGGACAGCTCTATGCCAAGTACAAGGAGCTTGCCGACAAGGAGACCGGTGTTATATTCGGTGGCCGTCTCGGCGAGTACAAGTACTATGATATGGATACTACCATTGCTTCTGTACTTGATATGTGTGAGAAGGAGCTTGGCTAATAATTTAGCTTCCCACAAAAGGCTTTGTTTATGTCATATTCAAAAGCGCCATGGCAATTTACCATGGCGCTTTTATTTACAATTTTTTTCCGGCCAGATTTATCTCAGCCGCAGGAATATGCTCCCTAAGACACTCATATCCATACTCCTTCGAATACGCATATATAGCCGGAAGCTGTCTTGACAGAAAGAGCGCCGGTGCTTCTGTCACCGAGTATGCGCCACAATGCCCAAACTCAAGAACATCACCAAGCTCAAGCTTCTTAAGCTTCACCTCGCGTACCAGCACATCTGCCACTGTACAGAGGCTTCCGCAGAGTGTATAGTCTGTGTCCGGCAGTTCTGTGAATTCCACACCGGCAGCTCTATATATACTAATCGGTGGCACCTGCATTGCCATCCTCTGCCCGAAGTAATTCAGATGGTGGATTCCTCCATCCAGAATCGCATAATTGGCATCGCCTGTCGATTTAAGGTCCTTTACCTGTGTGTAATATTTACCGCATGAGGCCGCGAGGAAGCGTCCCATCTCAATGCCAAGCGGATATTCCTCGGCAAATTCTCTAAGCACCTCTGCTGCCTCATCAAGTGATTGTTTTTCATTTTCCTGCCAGTCATCCTCGAAATACTCCACGCAAAGTCCCGGGCCATACTCTACAAGCTGTGGCTCAAAGCTGTATTTGTCCTTTAACATGGCAAGTGCAGACTTTATTTTTTCCAAGTCCTTATTTATTTTGCGCAAGCTCTTCTGTGTGCCGGAATAGTAGTGAATGCCTATTACCGTGATGCCCTTAAACTCATCCGGATGCGAAATGATATATTCAATATCCTCAAGCGACATGCCAAACTGGTTGCCACTTGTCAGGCGCAGTATGACCTGTGCCTTCTTTTCGACCAATCCGGCTTCCTGCGCGCCTTCAGACATACATTCAAGCATCACCTCTGATATAAGCGCCGCATGTCTTATGCTTTCACAGGTCAGTATGCCGGCGCCATACGAAACGGCTCGCTCTATATCACATTTTTCCTTCATTACACCTGAATAGATGATGCACTCCGGCTTCACACCTAGCGCTATACATATCTCAAGCTCTCCCGGGCTGCACACCTCCACATGGTCTAATCCCTCCGGCAGCCTGTGAAGCAGAAACGGATTTGCCTTTATCGAAAAACAAAGTGGTATCCTACGTCCTCCTTTACAATCAAGAGCAGCCCTTATCATGGCTGCTCTCTTCGCAAACTCGTCCGTATCAAATACATAGTACGGTGTCTGTCTCATATGCTTTATTCCTCCACAAGCTCTTTCACAAGCTTCTCGATTGCATCAACTGAGTTGAAATTCTCAGGAACCAGATCCTTTGGTCTGATTGTGATGTCAAACTCATCAGTCAGCTCCGATACGAGTGAAACTATATCAAATGACTCAAGAATTTTGTCATCGATCAGCTTTGTCTCCTTCTCAAAATCCACATCCGGTCTTAATTCCTCTAAAATCTCTAAAATTGTGTCTCTCATTTTACATTTCCTCCAGTTTTTTCATATCATATTTTCCGTTTGGAAGCTTAGGAAGCTGCTCCAGTTTCTTGATTTTCCTTGGCACCATAAAGCCCGGAAGCTCGTCCCTCAGTGCCAGCGCAAGGCTTCTCCTGTCACAGTCACCTGTGTAGAAAAGTATCAGCACCTCTTTTGCTTTATTATATATAACGCAGCTTTCTGCGACTCCATCGACCACATTGGCGGCATGCTCCACCTCGTCAAGCTCCACACGGTGTCCCATGTGCTTTATCTGGCGGTCCATACGTCCACAGAAATGAAGTATGCCGTCCTCATCGAGCCTTCCGTAATCCCCTGTGCGGTACATCCGCTCAGGATAAGCCCTGTTGAGTGGATTGAGTGTAAATGCCGCAGCTGTCCTCTCCGGATCATTATAATAACCCAGCGCCAGGATTGGTCCACATACACATATCTCGCCCTGTTCTCCTACAGCCGGCTCATTTCCATGCTCATCTATCAGGAAAACCCTGTAATTGTCATAGGCTTTTCCTATAGGAAGCACCTCGTCCTCTTCCACTGTATGATCCACGCTATAATATGTGCATGATGCTGTGGCCTCTGTCGGTCCATACTGGTTCACAAAATGTGCTTCAGGCAGATTTTCCTGCCATTTTCTGAGCACCCTGCATGGCATTACTGAGCCTGAGAAGCAGATTTTTCTGAGACTCTTAAGCCCTACTTCCTCAAATGCCCCAAGCGATGTGAGGATGGTAAATGCCGAAACACTCCAGCCGACACTGCTGACCTTCTTATCATTCATGTAATCAAACAGGGCATTTGGCTCCATAAAATACTCTTTTGGAATAATCGCTGTGCTGCAGCCGGTCTTTAGCGGCAGATAAATGTCCCTGATTGCCGCAATATAGTCAAGCGGCGACTGATTGCCTAGCACATCACTTTCCTCTATATGCATCACATCACAATATGCATTGATGTATGTCATAAGTGACAGATGCGATGTCATGACTCCCTTTGGATTGCCGGTGGAGCCTGACGTGTAGATGATATACAGTGGGTCTGTCATGGACATCTGCCTGCGGACTACAGCGAGCATATCCCGTGAGCTGTCATCTATTTTTCCTGCACAGCCTGCCACAACACCACCATCTGTATCGTTCTCACTATCCGTCACAGCGTCTCCTGCTGATTCACTGATTTTACAATTACTATCAGCGCACGCCACCTGCTCGAAGCGCGATATATCCTCAGCAATAAATATCTGCGGTCTATCGAAACCTTCTGCCTTTGCCAGCTCATCCACTATGCTCTCCACATGCTCAAGGCTTTCCCTGTCCGCCACAATAGCCCTTGGACACAGATTTTCAAGTATTTTTTCAATTCTTTTGTCAGGAAGCGATGCATCAATCGGTGCATACGGTCTGCCTGCATATACCACACCCAGGAAGTATGCCGGTGTCACCATTTTTCTTCCGGCAAATACTGCAACAGGGGTTCTGTCCACTCCAAGCTGTTCTACCAGATATGCTCCTGTATTTCTTGCTATATCATACACCTGCGCAAACGTAATGCTGCATTCAGTATCCGAAAATGCAGGCTTGTCAGGGTATTTTTCTACTGTGGTCTCAAGCCACTCCAGTACGTTTTTCATCTTAGTCCTCTTTCATGCATTAATAAACGTTGCCGAAAAAATTATAGCACATAACATTCGAAAAAAATGTCATATACTATCGAATTAAGAAATCTTAAGAAAGCCTTAATTTTTTTCTGTAGGTTTTTCTATATTTGATTCTCCTATTAAATATATCGGTCTGTCCTTTGCCTCGAGATATAGCTTCGACAGATAAAGTCCCAAAATGCCTATGCTAAGCAGTTGTATCCCACCTATAAAAAGTATGATAACAACGGTCGAAGCCCAGCCGGCTACCGGATCTCCGAATACAAGTCTCCTGATAATGATAAAGAGCATTGCAATTATTGCGACAATAAAGCTGAACACTCCGGCTATTGAAGCCATGTATAGCGGAGCGTTGGAAAACGCCACTATTCCGTCAAGGCTATACAAAAAGAGTTGCCAGAATGACCACTTTGTCTCACCTGCCACCCTGTTTACATTCTCAAACTCAAGCCACTTCACCTTAAAGCCTACCCAGCCAAACAATCCCTTTGAAAACCTGTTGTATTCCTTAAGCGAAAGCAGTGCATCCACGTATTTCCTGTTCATCAGCCTGTAGTCACGTGCCCCATCAACCATATTTGCCTTTGATATTCTGCTCATAAGCCTGTAAAATTTTCTGGCAAAAAAAGATCTAATCGCTGGTTCACCTTTGCGTGTCACTCGCCTTGTACCGACAGCATCATAACCTTCTTCCATAAGAGCCTTGTACATCTCAGGCAGCATATCCGGCGGATCTTGAAGGTCAGCATCCATTATCGCCACATATTCCCCCACAGCATGCTGCAAGCCTGCATACATGGCTGCCTCCTTGCCAAAATTGCGTGAAAAGGATATGTATTTCACACCGGAATCATTTACAGCAAGCTCCTTTGCGACATCGAGTGTCCCGTCCATAGAACCGTCATCCACTATAATCAGTTCATAGGACAATCCCGCTGTCTCACTCTCTTGACTCATCTGATCAAACACCTGAGTTATTTTATTATAAAAAAGAGGCAGAGCCTCTTTCTCGTTAAAGCATGGTACCACAATGCTTATCTTATTTTTTTCCATACCAGCCACCCTGCATATAATATCAAATAAATAAAAAATCCGATTGCTGCTCCTGCCGTATTTGTCACAAAATCATCAAGCTGACAATATCCCCTGCCGGTAACCAGCTGCGTGTACTCAATTGCTGCGCTTATAAGAGCACCAACAGGTATTGTAAACCATCTCATCCAATTTTTAAAAACCAGTGGAAATAAAAGCCCAAATGGTATAAACAATACTATATTTTCTATAAAATAAGCGTGCATCTGAAGTGTCATGCCCCAATTGCTCCACAGCACCATATCGGCAACGCCGGTTCTGCTTCCCGGCTCCCTTGAATAATACACTATCATTATAAGCGTATACATATAGGCCACAAAGGTGCCGCAGAACAGCATATGCCAGATTTTGCCCACTATCTTTTTTCTTCTCTCATCTGCCTGTGATACCTCTCTCATCGTGAAAAGATATCGCAACAGACACACAAAAATATACATCGCAATGCAGATTAAAGCCAAATATACCGCTGACGGAAGATATTTGAACTTTTCCTGTATGTCTCTTATTATATAATCCTTTAAACTCAATGTCCTTTTTTATGCTCCTTGTAGGCACGAATGAACTCCAGCTGTCGTTCATCGTCCTTTTTCTGTTCGTCATCAGACATATGACTCACTTTAATAATTATACACAATATTATGCCAATTACAATAATACCGGCACATAATATAAAAATAATTAAGATTTCAGGCATAGACTATTTCCTCCGGCAGAATTTAATTACTATTCCCTCTACAGATTAAATTATATCCACTTAATTTATCTTAATTCACTCATTTATGAACCCTGATAGCAACAAAAGCTGCATGATATTCTCACACAGCTTTTGTATCTTACGTGTATTATCTTTGGCATTAACCTTTATTTTAATTTTGCAACGACCATATCCACATATTTCTGGCAGATTTCCTCGCTCTCAGCCTCAACCATGACACGGATAACAGGCTCTGTACCCGACTCACGCACAAGTATACGTCCTGTATCGCCAAGCTCTGCAGTAACCTGGTCGACAGCCGCCTGAACCTCAGGATTGGCAAGTGCCTCAGCCTTGTCAGCTACGCGCACATTCTGAAGCACCTGTGGGTAGATACTAAGTCCCTCACAGAGCTGGCTCATTTTCTGTTTCCTAGCCATCATGACCTCCATCATCTTAAGGCTGGTAAGGATACCGTCGCCTGTTGATGCATACTTAGAGAAAATGATATGTCCTGACTGCTCTCCGCCGATGCGGCAGCCGTTCTGCTGCATGTACTCGTATACATATTTATCACCTACTGCAGTCTTTGCGTAGCCGATTCCAAGCTCATCAAGAGCCTTATAGAGTCCAAAGTTTGACATAACTGTTGTGACAACAGTATTGTTATCGAGCTTTCCTCTCTCTTTCATGTACTTTCCATAGATGTAGAGGATATGGTCTCCTGTGATTACATTGCCCAGTTCGTCTACACAGAGACATCTGTCTGCATCTCCATCGTATGCGAAGCCTACATCAAGACCATTGTCCACCACGTACTTCTGTAAGCCCTCGATATGTGTAGAGCCTGCATTATTGTTGATGTTTAAACCGTTTGGCTCATTGTTGATGACATAGCACTTTGCTCCGAGTGCCTCAAAAATAGACTTTGCCATGTTCCATGAGCTTCCGTTGGCACAGTCAAGACCAACCTTCATACCCTTGAATGAATAGACACCAAGCGAGATGAGGTATCCCATGTAACGATTACGTCCTGCCACATAGTCAACTGTGCATCCGATTGCATCCTTATGTGCATAAGGCAGTTCCTTCCACTCCTGACCAAACAGGCGGAGTTTACCATCTATATAGTCCTCGACAAGGAGAATTGTCTCCTCATCCATCTTCTCTCCATTGCTGTTGATAAGCTTGATTCCATTGTCATAGTATGGATTATGGCTTGCCGAAATCATGATACCACAGTCAAAATCATCGGTTCTTGCTACATATGCCACTGATGGAGTTGTGGTAACGTGTAATAGATATGCATCTGCTCCCGATGCTGTAAGTCCTGATACAAGTGAATACTCAAACATGTAGCTTGAACGTCTTGTATCCTTTCCTATTACTATCTTTGCCGGCTCATCGAGCTGCTTCTGCTTCTTAAGTTCTCCATAATACCAGCCTAAAAATCTACCAATCTGATATGCGTGTTCTGCTGTTAAATTGACATTAGCCTCACCACGGAAGCCGTCTGTTCCAAAGTATTTTCCCATTGTCGTCCCCTTGTGAATAAATTTTTCTTATATTATACACTTAATAAATGTGTTTGTGTAGTAAAATAAGCTTATTTGTTAAATTATTCTACTTCATAAAATCAATTGTTTATAAATATAATAAAACCAACATATGTATATAAACCAAAGCTACATAGATATCTTATGGCACTCCATATAATATCTCTTCTCATTCGCTTCTCCAATTGAGAATGTCTTTCTGGGCAGCACCCCGCCCGCATTTATTGCAGGGAACAATGTGCTTTTGTCTATCGACTGAAGAAAAATTCCACATCCCTTAGTCTCCTTAACCAGTCCGTGAAGTGCCTCATCACCATGGATATAGTCTATTTCCACATTGTCATGTATCTCAAGATACTTATCTAAAATACCCTGGAGTATCTCAACCGGGAGGCGGTCACCTCTATTCGTGATATTAATTCCGGAATTCTTTATTGAGGTAGCGCCTGATTCAACATACTCAAATACTATCTCATCACCCTCAGTGCTCTCAAGTCCTTGTTTTGTGATTTCAGCTTCGAAAAACGACAGCATATCCTTTACATCAACATTTGTAAGCAGTCTGTGAATAGGCTTAAACTCAAGCGCCTCACTGTGCAGATTACAGATTTCCACAAGAGCATGCCTTGCAGGATGAGTTTTCAACTGCTCCTCTGTGAATTTTCCGGATTTTTTGATATTTTCCCAGCATGTCTTCGCTGTTGCAAGGGAATGGTTTCCATCACCTACTGCAAACAAAAAGCCTCCACAGCTTTCCTGTTTCGCTGCAAATGCCTCTGTCACCTGCTTTGCTGCCTCACCCTCGATAGCATAGCCTCGGATATGTCCGCCTCCCTGCATGAGCTCTGTATCGTAAAGCTTACGAAGAGTATCCCTGATGGCATACACATACTCGATTATTCCATGCTTTACAGCTGCTATATTTGCAGCATCTTCCTGTATAGCACCCTGGCATCCATCAATCTTTTGTCTGTCTATAGGATCATCAACAAGCAGCATAACGTGTGGCAGCTCAATAGCTGCATTCTCTCTTATTTTCACTCTCGGAGGTATACGTGAGATTACTGTTCCCTCTGTTGCTCTGATGAGAGTCTTCTTTTTCGGGTCGAAATCATAGTCATCCAGATCAATAAGTCCTACTATTCCAAGACGCACCCCTGACTCCGTAGTACGCTCAACAAGCACATAGCCATCTGCCACCACTTGCTTTAAGGTTCCATCTGTGAGATATGTCTCCATAGTGGTATTAATATATTTGATTCTCTCATCATCCGTCATTGAAGCATATTTTGTTTTTCTGCCGGTTTCTTTGTCATTTTTGACACCATCCCCTGACGAATTGCAATCATTCTCCTGTTTCGTAATTGTTCCCAGATATATCTCAGGAAACACAACATTAAGCGTTGATGGTGCATCAGCCACATGCTTTTCCACAGCATCCCAATAATCAGCCTGACTTGTGAACTGGTCACAGGCAATAACTGACCATTTTTCCATATCTATACAATCGTTTGGCAAAAGAATATTTGCCGGATTGAAACAATTTGACATATCAACAATTCTCCTTTAAATATACAAAATATATAACATAAATCCGCTATACTCTATAGTATAACGGATTTACTTTTATTTGCATATATTAAATTCCTTTTGTTGTTAGAATTCTTCCCACTGCATCATCTAATTTTTCTGCCGGTATCTCGCCACTGTTAACTGCAGACAACACTGCATTATAACTGCTCTCAAAGCCTGTTGAAACATAAAGCATGCTCATTCCTGCCTTAACAGCTGCCACAGCCGCCTCATCCTGTGTACATACCTTATTAAGAGATGCGTCTGATAAATCATCTGTAATCAAAAGGCCATTAAAACCCATGGTAGTTCTCATATAGTTTACGGCACCTGCTGATGTAGAGCATGGCGTGGTTTCCTCTCCTGTCACACTCTGACAAATCACATTTCCCATCATGACTGCCGGAACACCTGCTTCAATTGCCTTCTGATATGGCACAAAATCAGATGCCTCAAGATCATCCAGCTTATCTGTCATCCAGAGCATTCCTGTCGCCGAATCTGTAGTAGCCTTTCCTTTTCCGGGAAAGCTCTTTGCTACAGAATTGATTCCTGCACCATTATAGCTGCTTACCTGTGCTGCAACACAGTCACCTACAGTCGCTGACTCGCTGCCAAATGCATATGTATCGTTATCTGCATTATCACCATATGCTATATCTGCTGTCGGCCCAAAATTCATATTAAGGCCATTGGTAGCCATATATGAACCTATCTTTCCTGCACTGCTGCCCGCTGCGTCAGCATCTCCAAGCTGTGATGGTGCCTGCTGTGCCTCATATCCATTAGCTGAAGCAAGAGGAAGTCTTTCTCCACCTTCTTCATCAATTGCAAGAAACAGATTCACGCCCAGTCGCTCCTGCGAAAATGACTGCAGACTGCTCATCATCTTTGTAACTGCAGCCTCACCTGAGAAATTCTCCTGTCTGAAAACAAAACCACCAAGAGGATATGTACCAATAGCTGCCTTTGTCTTGTTACCGGCCTGAGTGAACTGTGATACACCTGTAATCTCCTCAGGTCTCGTAATGAATAGCTGGGCTACCTTTTCCTCCGTTGTCATAGAAGACAGCTTTGTCTTGACAGTATCTGACGGAGTAAATGCTGGTGCTGCCTGCTGTCCATCAGCTTGTACCTGCTGAGTTCCATTCGTCTCCTGAGTAGGATTCTGTGTCTCCTGCTGGCTTTCTGTTATTTTCTTATTCGCATTATTCCCCGGCATCACAAAATGCACTGCTCCAAATACCAGCACAACTATCAGTGCAATTACTTCTATTGTGATGAGGTACTTATCTCCATTTTGTCTGAAGTTCATATTTAATCCCCAAAATTTGTATTTGTTAAATCGTTATTAGGTCCGCTTACTTTTCCTGATAATGCACTGCTGTATTCGTTTACAGTTGCACTAGGAGTATAGCCTGTCTCACCTTCAAGGAACTGATGCACTCCTGTAGCCATGTCTGCAAGTGTAGTAGGCACCTCAACCCATGCACCATCAACCTTTCCACCATAGAACACCTGTGGATATGCTGTAGAATCCTCTACTGTATAGTCTGCAAGATTTTTAAATACTGAAAGAATCTCATCAGTATTATAGTTAGTATTGACATGTCCAATCAGATCTGATACCATCTTAATCTTTGCCGCTGTATTCATCTGCTTAGCTGATTCAAAAACCTTGAACAGCACTGTTCTCTGTCTTTCAGCACGCTTATAGTCTCCTCCTGCTGTATAACGTATTCTGGAATACGCAACTGCCTGAGTTCCATCAAGAGTATATGTGCCGGCTGAATCAATATGGGATGAGCTTGTTCCACGAACCTTATTGACCTCATCAATATATCCGTTTATCACCTTTGCCTCAGATGCATCAATATCCTGTACAATGCCTCCTACCTCATCTATTATTTCACCGACCGTATTGAAATTGACTGTAACATAATTCTTTATGTCTAAGTCCAGATTTTTGTTAAGTGTATCCACTGCAAGCTCCGGTCCGCCAAACGCATGTGCATGTGTCACCTTCTGGTATCCATGACCATCAATATTCATCATACAGTCTCTGAAAATAGATACCATACGGATTTTCTTAGCATCATGATCAACCCTGACTACCATAATGGAATCGGAACGTGTTCCTTTATCAAGCTGATCTGAGCGGCTGTCAACACCAAATAACGCAAATTCCTCTATACCTGATTTGTCTGTAGTGCTGTCATCCTCAGCCTGAGTATCAGCTTTTGTCTTAACTGCCTCTGTACCCGGCTTTATGCCTTTAGCTTCTTTATTCTTAACATTACTGCTGTTAATCTTTACAAGTATTATCGCTATAATAGCAATAAGTACAATCATTACTGCCGTAATAATTATATTTTTCTTTTTTTTCATCTGCACTATTCTCCGTCATTCATATGTGTCTGTGCCTGTTACTTTTCGTCCTCATCTCTGCCATAATAATTGCCATAGTAATTACCATAATAGTTTCCATAGTAATGACCATACTTAGACTCCTCAAACCTGCACTTATTGAGCACAGCTCCAAGAATCTTTACTCCCGAGTCCTCAAGTGTACGCTTTGTATTAATGATTGCACGGCTGCTTGTAACATTCTGGGCAGCAACTATTACTGCTCCGTCTACATTCTTTCCAACTACGGCCGCATCAATCGCAGCTCCTGTAGGAGGAGTATCGACAAGCACATAGTCAAAGTTCTTCTCTCCAAACTCGATAAGCTCTTTAAACTCCTCTGTCTCAAGAAGCTCTGTAGGATTTGGTACCTCATGTCCTGCAAAGAGAATAAACACTCCTTTGATGTTTGTCGCATATACTACTTTGTCCAAAGATACCTGACCTGAGAGATAATGTGAGAGTCCGTATATCTTTCCACCGCTCTCCACTTTCGCTCTGAGTCGTCCTACAAGGACTGACTTACGCATATCGGTATCTACTACAAGGACTGACTTCTTAGAGTCCGCCATCGAACGAGCCAGATCCATAACTACGGTTGTCTTTCCTTCATTTGGCACGCTGCTGGTAAAGAGGATGGACTTCACGCCCTTTCCACTGAAACTGATGCTTGTTTTAAGAGCTCGAAGAGACTCCTTCATTGTATAGCTCTGGTCTTTTATCTGATTAATAACTATTGTTTCCATTAAACTGCCCTCTTCTTACTCTTGCTATCGTCTGATTTAGATGATTGAGTTTTCTTCTTTTTTCTTCTCTTTGTCTTGGCTCCATCATACTCTGTCTCATCAACAGGAAGTGATGCAAGCACCTTGAGGCCTGTTCTGGTCTCCATATCATCTGCATTGGAAATTGTATCGTCAAGCATGTATCCAAGTACAACTATGCCGGTAGCAAGAAACAGTCCGAGTACAGCTCCTATAACTGTATTCTTAAGGATATTATTATTCACCGGTGTCTTTGAAGCATATGCTGTCTGGATAATCTTTGGCTGTGACTGATCCATATTGTCAGCGATATACTGTGATGAAACCTTTGCAATCTCATCTGCCACTGTCTTTGAAGCTTCCAAATCAGTGTCTGTAACTACAATCTTGAGCACACGTGTATCTGTCGGATTCTCTATTGAAACCCTCTTGCTAAGCTGCTCATATGTCTCGTCCATATCCAGATTGTCAATTACCTGTGATAAAACTGTCCTGCCTGTGATAACGTACTCATAGTCGTTTGTCAAACTCGAGCCTACCTGAATATCAGCAAGACTGGTGATAGATGTTGACTTGGTCAGTACATACATCTCTGCAGATGCCTCATACTCCGGTACAAAAGTAATCTTGGAGTATAATCCAAATACTGCTGCAAGAAGCACCATTGATGCCACAAGTGCCTTCCAGTGCTTCACTAATTCGTGAAACAGCGCTACTAAATCGATTTCAATTTCCTGATCTCTTATTGGTTCGTTGTTTTCCATTTTCCTACCCTTTACAAATTGTAACATTATTTTTCGGTTTAATCCTATGTTATATTACTACACTTCATTTCTTTTGTCTATTTTTAGAAGTCACAAAAAAAATATTAAGAATATGTCATATTTTGTAAATAATTATGCAATATAATAGAAAAGTGCCGTTTCCGGCACTTTTCTTTGTTGTATTTTCATTTGCTATATTTTATTTGTTCCTGTTCTATTGTTGCTGTTCTAGTTCTGCTGTGGCTGTTCTGATGGTTCAGTCGGTGCCACCGGCTGTGGTTGTGGTTTTGAATTTACTGTAACGGTTATTGAACTGCTTGCGCTATTCCAGCCTGCCATTTCACCTGCTATAGCTGTAATCTGTACGCTACCAGCCCTGTAAATGGTCACATTTCCGGCGCCATCTACTGACGCAATCGAAGGATCACTTGACTGGTAAGAAAGCGCTGCTCCGTTTGAAGCACTTGCTCCGAGAGAAAATGGTGCATCTCCCTCTGTTACAGTTTTATTACCGCAACCTATTGTCACAGATGGTGTCTGGTTTGGCTGTGGCTTTGCATTTACAGTGATTGTAATTGTCTTGCTGCCGGCCTTATAGCTTGTAGTAGCCTCAGACTTGACAGTGATTGTTGCAGTTCCGACACCTGCTATCGTCACATTACCGTTCTCATCCACTCTCACTACACCATTATTATCACTTGAGTATGTGAGCTTTGCATTATCCTCTGCTGTCACACCGAGATTGAATGCTCCGTCGCCCTCTGTCACATTATAAGAGTCAGCTCCGCCAAGACTCTGTGCTTTGCCGGCCACCTTGTCAACACCACCATATACAATTACTTTTTCATCTAATGTTACATTCTCATATAGCTTCTTTGCAGCTGAATAAGGCATATTTATGCAGCCATGGCTGCCGCTGTACAGGTAGATATTTCCACCGAAAGTACTTCTCCACGAAGCATCATGGAAGCCAATTCCACCATTGAATGGTATAAAGAAATTAACCCATGACTTATATCCGTCTCCCCTTAAGTATCTATCCTTATCTCTTGAGAAAATAGAATACACTCCGGTAGGTGTTCCGTGTCCTTTTGAAATACATCCTGTAACACACTGACTTGATACAACAAGCTCTCCATTCTTGTATACATATACCATCTGGTTGGTAAGATCCACTTCACAGTAATTGCCACCATATGTGACATATTCACCTGTTTCTTCTTCCTTTGCCTCACTGTAAACTGCTTCCACTGTTGCAGACTTTTTATTGTTTATTGCCTCAGCAATCGCCTCATACAGCTTGTTTCCATCTACAGTCTGTCCTGATGATGCTACAGGCACATTTATTATACTTCCGCCTGTTGTCTTAAACTGTCCTGTTTTCTTCTTTGACACATCATGCTTTTTGGCTAGCTCTGTACAATATGTAGCCATATTCTCGCCATCAAGCGAAACTGACAATCCGTCATTGTCCACTATAAGCCACTGGGCTATCTGATCCTTTCCTACAGCCTCTGTAGCAGCTTCACCTGTTGCCGGTGTGAAATTACATGTCACCGTCACATCAAGATATGCATTGGCTTCTTTTAATGCATTCTTTACCTGCTCGCTGTCCGTAGCCTTTTCTCCATCAACATATCCTGTTGCAGATGTAAGCTCTACCTTATCCTTCAGCTCCTTTACAGCGCTTGTCAGATTTGCAGCTGCATTGTCATATACAGGTGCATCTCCCGATACACCGTCAACACCCTCAAATTGTCCTGCATCTGCATTGTAGGCTATTGTAGCGCGATATGGCACAATTGATCTTATATCAAAGGTCTGTGTGTCTGTCGCAGCCTTCTTTTGTTCGTCATCATTTGCATCTGTATCCTTATCACTCTGAGCCGCAGCATCAGACTGTGACTGCGTTTTTGCAGTGATATAAGAGTCTACAAGAGCCGTCTCCAGCTCATCAGACTTGTCCATTTTAAAAAGCTTCACCTGCTTTTCCGGTTCCTTATCCTTATTGGCCGCATTTATCAGTTCCTGAAGATCTGCTTTGTCATTGTACTTGAGTCCCAAATCCTCAGCTGTCATATCAAATGATGCATCGTCAAGCTTCACTGATATCTTATACTTGCCTACAGCGGTCTTTATGGCTTTCTTTGCCTCGTCAGCAGTCATTCCACCTACATCAACTGATGCAAGCTTGTACTTTTCAGGGAATGTCTTGTATGCTTTCTTTCCACAGCCTGCCATTCCCAATGCCATAAGCACACAGGCCAAAACTACCAGGAGTTTTATACTTTTCTTCTTCATCTTTGTCCTCTTTATCTTAATTTTATATTATTCTCACAGCACCATATTTTATCACTTTCTTATATATGCCTCAAGTGAGATTTGTCACATATTTTCCGATTATTTAAACATATTATTCATCATTATGATAACAAAAAGCTTCCTAATGACGCACAATATGTAACAGGCGTATAAAATAGTTCTGATAAACCTTATCGCTCATATGCATTTTATTCAACATACAAAATACTTTATAATTCTTATTTACACATTTATACATATCTGTATTCTTTTTTTCGATTTGACTGACAAACAGCTTCATCCTTTTTCTAAGCTGTTTTTTATCAGTGTTTCTAATCAGGCAAAGCTGCAAATAATCGTTGATAAATTTGCTTGTTTTATCAAACCACAGCTGCTTTCCGCCTATACTAAAGTGCTCCGCATCCCGGCCTGCCTCAATCAATTTCATGATAACCTTCTCATAATGGTCAAGCCTCTTCAGTGAGCTTTCTATCGAAACGCTCTGATTTACGTCACCGACTCTATACTCATAAAGTGCCTTATCATATGCATAGATACTTTCTGCATATGCCATTGGGATTATTGAAAACTCCTGATCCTCGTAAAATACCCCCTCAGAGAGTGTCAGTCCTGTATTTCTATAAAACTGCGTATTATATATCACCCCATGCAGACTCAGCCCCCACCAGAAATCATACAGATGCTCGTCCACATATCCTGCATTATATGGTCCACCATTTTTTGTTATATATTTATCGTCGTATGGATACTCATCAGTATTTTCTCTCTGCAGCACATATGATCTATAGCTCATCAGCACTGCATCTGCGAAATTCTCATGTTTATTTTCATTATCTTTAAGATAACAAATAGTTTCTTTCAACACATCAGTGTTTACCCAGTCATCAGCGTCTACTACCTTAAAATAGCTTCCTTTTATTATTTTTACTCCTTCATTAATTGCCGAGCCATGACCACCATTTTCTTTATTCAGTATCCGGTACACGTCAGGATATTTATTTACATATTTTTGTGCAATCTCCACACTATTATCGGTAGAGCCGTCATTCACAACAATAATGTCCAGCATATTTAAAAGAGAGTTATCATCAATAATAAATGATGATAACCCTTTATCCAAAAACTTTGCCGCATTATATGTCGGTATTATTATTGATAGTATCTTTTTATTTTCTGTTTCCATATCCTATCTAATTCCTGTTTCTATATGTTAATTTCCACTTATATCGCTGTCTGTCACCATATTTGACAATGGTAGTCAGTATTATTTTCTGTATAGTCTGTCTGCTCTGCCAACCCTTTTGGCAAACTCAAGCAGCTTTGCAAATTGATTCTCGTAAAAGCTGTTGCTCACATGCAGCTTATTAAACAGCCAAAATACTTTATATTTACGCTGTACTGCCTCATACATAAGTGCACTTTTTTGAGCAAGCTTCATGTTAAACTGCTCTACTATCGCTCTGCCGGATTGTCTGTCGGTATTTTTTATCAAAGCTATTTGATAATAGCTTGTGATTATGCCCGACGTCTTTCTGATAAAGTGTTCCTTTCCACCCTGTGGCATTTTTGCAAAGCTCTTCTCTGCCTCAAGTACATTAAATATAACCTGCTCCAAATCCGGAAGACGCTTCACCTGACTTGCTGCTGAAACACTTTGATTTACATCTCCAACTCTGTATACATACAACTCTTCCTGAATAAATCTGACAGTTTTTGCATACGAAAACGGAACAGTTGCATACTCCTGGTCTTCGTAAAATACATGCTCTGTAAGCTTATATCCAAGTGCTTTATAGAACCCTGTGTTATATATCACTCCGTGAAATGATAGACCATCATATACATCATCCCACATATTTACTATATCCTTTAAATTGTACTCTCCTGTAAAATCAGGCACACTCACATCTGCCGGTCTGTACTCATCCTTTGATATGTCATAATACCTGAAGCTTTGTATCACCGCATCCGAATCTACATGCTCGAGATATTCAACCAGGTGCTTTAGCGCAAGCGTATCTACCCAGTCATCTGCATCGACCACCTTTAAATACTTTCCTCTCACATGCTCCACGCCTGTGTTGATTGCAGAACCGTGTCCACCATTTGTTTTATTTACTATGACAAAGGTATCCGGATACCAGTCCACAAATTTCTGCGCCACTTCAACACTTTTGTCAGGTGTGCCGTCATTTACGACTATCACCTCAAGCTTATCGAGTATAGCCTTGTCAATATCTATTTCCTCAAAGCGGCCCTCCGTTGCCATTTTACAGTTGTGCTGTGCTGTCTGTGCATCTGTATCCCTGCATACCAGAAATGACGACAGGCCCTTATTCAGAAACTTTTCTGCATTATATGTTGGTATTATGATTGATAATATTTTACTCATTAACTGTTCTATCCGTCCTGATTACTATTATTAAAAAGAGTATTGCATACTCATTAACGCCTATTCATGAAATTAATTACCACGCAGTCTGCTATAGACCCATGCTGCCATCGGAAATATCTTAAAACCTGTTTTTCTAAGCATCCAGACGCTCTTCCTGCTGCACGCCTGGTACACTCCCGGGTGCTCCTCACGCAGCATCTCGTCAAACTTCTTCATCTGCTCAACGTTCCTTGTATCATTGCCCTTTGCCAGAAATATCTGGTACTCATCATCGACTGCCTCGGCTATGCCGCGCTCAAGGTACTGCTTCTTGTAGGTCTGCAGATTGCCATGCACGTTGTTGTACTCAAACAGTGCATCAAGCACCTTAAGGTGCTGGTCATGACGCTTGATCATCATCTTTATGTCCACGCTCTGGCCACTCCTTCCAAGTCTGTACTGATACAGCGGCAGGGGCGAAAACGTGATGCTTGTGCAGTATGGTATAGGGTAGAGTATATACTCCTGGTCCTCGTAGAAACAGTGCTCATCCATACGAATATCATTCTTCTGCAATACATCAGTACGGATGGTCATGGAATGTATAGTGATCAGCGGGTCCATGACGGCCTCCGCAAAGCCCCACTCCCTGTTGTAGTGATAAGAGTTGGACACTGCCTTTCTGCGTTTTGTGACCTTCTTTGTCCTATCATCCACCAGGTTGAAGTCATTGGATATGACATCCGAGTGCGTGTGCTTCAAAAGCTGTACAAATTGTGGCAAAAGGCTCTTGTCCAGCCAGTCATCACCATCCACCACCTTGAAATACTTTCCTGTTGCGCGCGGTATCGCATAGTTGATGGTAGATCCATGGCCTCCGTTCTCCTTGGAGAGCACCTTGAAGCTGTATGGATATTTCTGCTCGTAGGTATGTGCCAGGCTGGCTGTGGAATCTGTGGAACCATCATCCACTATGAGTATCTCCAGACTTCTGAGCACAGACAAATCTATAAACGAGTCAAGACAGTTCTTTATATACTTTTCAACATTGTAAGCCGGAACGACTATGGTTAAAAGCTTCTCCATATATGTTTCTCCATGTATACCATTTTCCTTGTGTACTACTCTCCGAGTCCATCCTTGATGTACTGTATAAGATGTTCAAGCGCCTCACTCTCATCCTCGCCATTGCAGATAAGCTCTATCTCATCGCCTGACTTTATGCATGCTCCAAGCACTGAAAGTACACTCTTTGCATTAGCTACATTTTTCTCGTCATATATAAATGTTACCTTTGATTTAAATTTCATTGCCTCTTTGCAGAGATTGCCGGCCGGACGTAAATGTAATCCGGTAGGATTCTTGATTATTATTTTTTGTGCTACCACTTTTATTACCTCTTTTCGGTTATATATCTATCAATGTGATGAACTGTCAGAGCCGTTATTTCCGGTGTTTCCTGACGATGTGCTGCCCGATGACGATGAACCGCCTGTGCCGGTGTCGCCTGATGTTGTACCGCCTGTTGTTGAGCCCGAGGCTGTTCCTGTACCATCAGTTCCCGTTGTGCCGCCTCCGTCACCTTCCCTTCCGATAACTATCTGAACCTTTATCTCGCCCCATGTGTACTTGGTCTCATCCAGATTTGGCTTTACCGTCACTGTATGTGTACCTGTACCAAGGTCTGTCACATCAATTTTACCCTTCAGTGTAGTTCCCGAAAGTGTATCTATATCAGACTGGGTGCCGCTTACTATGACACTGCTCTTATCTGTTACAAATGTAAGCGTATATCCCTCTTCCAGTCCGTCATATGTGATATTGGAACTGTTCAGCGTCATGGTTGAAGTCGCATTTGTTTCAATCTTTATATCTATACTGAGCTTTGCCTTGGATGAGTTCACTATAAAAACTCCATCCGGCAGATATCCTGTCAGGTCAACAGATGTACTTATATCGTCTGTTGCGCCCGATATATCAATTGGTCCCACATCTATAGATGTGATATTGTTCAATGCTTCTGCATTACCTTTGAGCATTACAGACTCCTCTGATAGTTCTACTCCGAGCACGCTCTTTCCTCCTGCCGGTGAGCCTGTCGTAGTACACTTGATAGGCACCTCCTTGGTACTTAGGACATCAACTGTCACTGCTATAGACTGATACTGGCTGTCCACATCAAGCTTTGATATATCTATCTCATCGCCATTATCATCAATCAGAGTGAGATCACCGCGATCAGTTATCTGATTATCTGATATTATGGTATTGTCATCGACCTTTATATTTACATTGGCCGATGCTATAGTTGAAACAATGGACTCAGGACCTCCGATCTTTACTACCTTTGGATTTGCCTGTGGCTTGTTTCCCAGTGCTTTCGCACCTGAGAGACTTCCATCCAATGATACCTTTACCTCAAACTGCTTCTGCATATATTTTTCAACCGAAAGCGGGAGCATATGGTCTCCACCGTTGAAGGTAATCGAATGTCTGTACTTGGTGCATCCAATATCTACCTTTACGCTTGCCTTATTCGTATCATCCTTATCTACTATGATATTTGCAAGGTCGACATTTGCGTAAAAATCAGAATCATCAAGCTCGTTCAGATAGCTTCTCTTGCCTGATACCGAAAAGCTGATGGTCTTTTCCGAATCCTTGATGGTAGGCCATAGCCCCTTGTCAACAACCGAATCACGGCCTGTGACGGTGACTGTTGTGGTAAATGTCTTTGTCTTGACCGGGTCATTGAGATTGTAGACCACAAGCCAGAGTATAAATGCAAATGCTATCGCAAGTATTTTAAAGCCTATATTATTTGTGAAGGTTTTTAGAAGCTTCTTTCCCATTCTTAAACCTCCTTTTAATTAATTCAAATTTACCCGGCTCCCTATGTCTGTTCTGCAGAAGCTTAAGCTGTGTGCGTAGATGATCGGCATCTATATCGTGCTCAATCTGCCCCTTGTATGCTGTAGAAACTGATCCTGTCTCCTCTGAAACTATGATAGTAAGCGAATCACTTACCTCGCTGACTCCGACCGCTGCACGGTGTCTGGTTCCCAAATCCTTCGAGAGTGACAGGCTGTCTGATAGCGGAAGGTAACATGTAGCTGACACCACACGGTTGCCACGCACGATAACCGCTCCGTCATGAAGCGGTGTGTTTTTCTCAAAAATATTGATGAGGAGCTGACTTGTAAGTATAGCATCCACATCTATTCCTGTTCTGATATACTCTCCCAGATTTATCTCATCCTCCATGACTATTAGCGCTCCTGTCTTTACTCTGCCCATCGCAAAGCATGCACGCACCAGCTCATCAATTGTCTTGTCAGAGAATTTCTCAATCTCGCCTCTGCCGGTATTGAAGAAATCACCCAAAAAGGTCTTTCCACCAATATTCTCCAAGGCATTTCGAAGCTCAGGCTGAAAAATAACAACAAGTGCCACGAGACCTATATTAAAGAGTTTCTCAGCAAGCCACAGTATTGTATCCATCTGGAACAATGCTGCAACAAGCACAAACAACAGTATGATAATAAGGCCCTTGAACAGATTCCATGCCCTCGTGGTCTTTATCCACAAAAGTATATGATAGAAGAGCACTGAAATAATAAGTATCTCTATAATGTCTATCACACCGATTTTGATGCCCGGCACATTTGTGAATGTAAGGAACTGATCCTTGAAGCGTATCAATACACCACTCACATTATCCATAGCGCCCTCCTTTCTCTTATACTATGTAACTATTTGTCATCCTCAAATATATTTTCGTCTATTTCGAGATCTTTTGCAATAGCCTCTTTGCTGATATTTTCCTGATTATGTCTCTGAATCTTCTTTCCAAGGCTTCCTGTATTGCCAAAGTGCTTTACAACCTTTTCCTCCTTGGCAATCATCTTCTTTGGAACTGCCTTGACGTAATAATAATATTCATCATCCTCAAACTGTACATTTTCTGTACGTGCATAGTCAAGATTCATAAATATAAACTGTATGACAACACCTGCAAAAATAGCTGCTACAGTGCTGAGCACAAGCCAGATTATCTTCTCCGGCAGTCCGAGCACCAGATAAGCAACAACAAGTGCAACCAACTGTACGAGTCCTCCTGCTATGGTAGCAACAGTCCATGAATTGTTGATTTTCAATCGTCTGACCTGATACACCACCAGTGTGGTGATAACAAAGATTGCCATAACTATAAACATCTCTTTGTTGTCAAGAAGCTGTCCCATTGTCACATTGAGCTTTGTAGTGCTCTGCCCCTTTTTATCTACCACCTCTGCAAGCGCTGATGCATTCTGCCTGATTCCGTCAAAGAAATAGTACAGCAGTGTGCCACATATTATTGCAACAAAAGAATAAGCTCTTCTTAAAAGACCTGCTGCAACCGGCATAACAGATGGTATGTGAAGCTGAAAGCATATAGGTGTGAGTATCACAAGCATGCCATCCTTCGGTGCAAAACGAAAATAGACAAAATACAGTACTAAAAAAAGTACAAATGTGATAGCAAAAACCTCTATGGACAGCGCATACATATCTAAAAGTATCATAATCGAAGCAATCCAGAGTATTGCATTCACCGGAAGCAGTGCACACACAAGCGCTAAAAGCAGTGCCACAAGCATCGAGCTGATTTTCGCCATATAGCCGATATTCAAATCTATTGTTATAAATGCGATAAATGCAACGGCAAATCTCACAACTGGAAGTATAAAGTGCTCATACTCACCACAAAATTTGACTGCCTTATCCTTAATTTCCAGTAACTTGTTCATAAAGCCTCCCTAACGCTTAATCTTTTCCTCACGGGAATATATTCTGCCCACTGCCTTCAGGTGATTTGCGTATTTGCGCACTTCTCTTCTGCCAGCCTTATATCTTGCAGTATACACCACAATTGTGACAAAAATGTAAACCGCCATAAACGCAATATACAGTATGCCTATTGTGACACCCATTGCCTTAAAATCAAGCTTATTGATTCTGTCCAAAAGCTCTGCTGCATTGACAGCAACCCACATCACAGCAAGCCCTGCAAATGCGAATGTACCTGTAAAGAAGCTTTTTAAGCCCTCTTTCCATATATAGTCCCATCCGTAATAGCTTGCGGACTGCTTCTGCACACGGCTGTCATCGCTTTTGCTGTCACAAAGAGCAATATTAAACAGTTCCCTTACTTTTTCTTCGTTTATCATAAATCATCCTCTTACCTGTTACCTGATATATCTCATACGGTTTTTGTCATCCTGCTGCCACAGCTGCTTATCCTGGCCCTTTGGTGTGTCAAGGGCACTGCGTAGTGTGTTTGTGAGCTTAGTCTTGCACTCATCACAAAATCTGCCTGTACGTATCATCCTGCCACAGTTCTCGCATGGTATACCATATGATGAATCCGGTGAAAACGAAAGCCTTTCCTCACGTATCCACCTATTTATCTGCTTCATGGATGTATCGGTCTCCTTGGCCACTGTCTCAACCGGCACATTTGGATTATCCTCAACAAATCTCTTTACTATATCAAATTTCTCATCCATTTTTTTCTGGCAGTTCGGGCAGTACTGCTCATCTGACAGTACATTAAATATTCTGCCACAGCCCTTACAATTAGATATTCTCATCTGATAAAACCCTCCTAACTTCCCTGTCCTATGCAAATACACAGCACATATACACGGCCAGGACATTTCTTTGCTATCTCATGCCCAATCGACTCTGCCGTACTGCCTGTAGTATATATATCATCTACTATTAGTATTTGGTCATATTGTACAATACTATCCGCCACTTGAAAAGCCCCCTCTAGACAATTTCTGCGTTCAACATACCCCATTGTCTTGAGTGGACTGGTATTTTTCACTCTGCGCACAAGCCCTTTTGCCATCCTTATGCCTGTTTTTTCAGACAATTCCCTTGCAAAACACTCTGCCTGATTGTAGCCTCTCTGGCGCATTTTTTTACGGTGCATCGGCACCGGAATAATAACATCTATCCCACAGCTCTGTATCCAGTCCGAATATCTTTCCACTGCTGTCTGTGCAAAATAAGCCGCATACTCACGTCTGTTTGAATACTTGAACCTGTACATGGTCTGCTTTATGCTGCCCTTGTATGCAAAAAGCGCCTTGCCCTGCCTGTAGCTGTCATCTTCCCGCATCTGCCTGTGATGCTCTAGTGCCCGTGCACAGTCGTCACAATACTCTCTTCGCTCAGACAAAACCGGCTTCCCGCAGCGCATACACTGCGGCTGCTCAACCGGAAAGAGCTTTTCACAGCATCTGCTGTGTATATATCTCTCAACCGGACCAATTATACCATCACATACCGGACAGCGCGGTGGAAATACCAGATTGATTACGCCTCTCCCAATATCCTTTATTTTGTTCACTAATCCCCCTGACTGTAATATCCCCATTTGTAACAATATTAACAAAAAAGCGACAATACATTCCTGCAATGCAGGGACATATCATCGCCCTCACGGCTGCCTGTTATAAAACGTATATTCTAGAATTCTTCATCTCTCTTGCCTGCAAGGAACTCTACATACTTTCCTGTACCGATAGCAACACATGTCATAGGCTGCTCTGCAGTCATTGTATTGATGCCGGTCTTTTCCTCGATAAGCTCCTCAAGACCTCTGAGCAGCGAACCGCCTCCTGTAAGCACGATTCCTCTGTCTGCGACATCGGCTGCAAGCTCCGGTGGAGTCTTTTCAAGCACTGAGTGCACTGCCTCAACTATCTGAAGAGTTGCCTCACGAAGTGCTTCCTCTGTCTCCTCTGAGCTGACTGTAATAGTCCTTGGAAGTCCTGTTACAAGGTTTCTTCCTCTTACCTCAATTGTCTCCGGCTGTGGGAGAGGGTAGCATGTACCAATCTTGATTTTGATATCCTCAGCTGTTCTCTCTCCGATGAGAAGGTTATGCTTCTTTCTCATGTATCTGACAATTGCCTCATCAAAATCATCTCCGGCTATCTTGATAGATGTGCTGACTACCGAACCACCTAGTGAGATAACTGCTATATCTGATGTACCGCCTCCGATATCTACTATCATATTTCCGCATGGCTTTGAAATATCAATACCTGCACCGATTGCAGCTGCGATTGGCTCCTCGATAATCTTAACATCTCTGGCTCCTGCTGCAAATGTAGCATCCTCAACGGCCTTCTTCTCAACCTCTGTAACACCACTTGGCACACATACGCTCACGAGCGGCTTTCTGAAGCTCTTCTTACCAAGCGCCTTCTGGATGAAGTGCTTGATCATCTTCTCTGTAACTGTATAATCTGAGATAACACCCTGACGCAGCGGTCTGACTGCAACGATATTACCCGGTGTCCTTCCGAGCATGAGGCGTGCTTCCTCTCCGATTGCCTTAATCTTGTTGGTGTCCCTGTCAAAGGCTACTACTGAAGGCTCCTTTAACACAACACCCTTTCCTTTTATATAAACAAGTATACTTGCTGTTCCTAAATCGATTCCGATATCTGATCCGACCATTTTAATAGCCCCTTTCCTGCCATATCTTTAAATTTACACATACACTCTCTTATTATATACAATAAATCCCATTTTTCAAACTTTTTTTTTGAAAAAGGTCATATTTAATAAAATTTTAAAGTTTATCCTTGTCTTTTTCCAGATATGGTTTCAAAAACCGGCCTGTATATGACTGTTTTACCTCGCATATTTCCTCAGGTGTGCCCTGCGCTATGACGGTTCCGCCGCCGTCTCCGCCCTCAGGTCCCATATCTATGATATAGTCAGCTGTCTTTATCACGTCGAGGTTGTGCTCGATAACAACTACAGTATTGCCTCCGTCCGAGAGCCTGCGCAGTATCTCCACAAGCTTGTGTACATCTGCAAAGTGCAGTCCTGTGGTAGGCTCATCAAGTATATATATGGTCTTTCCGGTGCTCTTTCTGCTAAGCTCTGTGGCAAGCTTGATACGCTGCGCCTCACCACCCGAAAGCTCTGTGGACGGCTGTCCCAGCTTCACGTAGGATAGTCCGACATCATAGAGCGACTGGATTTTGTTCTGGATCTTTGGCACATTTTTGAAAAACTCAAGTGCCTCCTCCACTGTCATATCAAGAACATCGTATATGCTCTTGCCCTTGTACTTTACATCGAGTGTCTCCCTGTTATATCGTTTGCCTCCACAGACCTCACACGGCACATATACATCAGGCAGGAAATGCATCTCTATCTTAAGGATTCCATCGCCGCCACAGGCCTCACACCGGCCGCCCTTTACATTGAAACTGAAACGGCCCTTTTTATAGCCCTTTGCCTTGGCATCTGGTGTTGATGCAAACAGGTCTCTTATCATATCAAACACGCCTGTATATGTGGCAGGATTAGAGCGGGGTGTACGGCCTATCGGTGACTGGTCGATGTCTATGACCTTATCAAGCTGTTCAAGACCATCTATACCGTCGTGGTCACCTGCGATACACCTGGCTCTGTTTAAGGATTTGGCCAGATGCTTGTATAGTATCTCATTGGTCAATGAGCTCTTTCCCGAGCCCGACACGCCTGTAACACAGGTCATGATACCAAGAGGTATCTGCACATCAATATTTTTCAGGTTATTCTCCCTGGCTCCTCTTATCGTGATATATCCGCTTGGCTTGCGCCTCTCCTGCGGCACCGGTATCTTTATTTTACCGCTCAGATATGCTCCTGTGAGTGATTTTTTGCACTTTATAATGTCCTTTAACGAGCCTGCTGCCACTATCTCCCCGCCGTGCGAGCCTGCTCCCGGCCCTACATCCACGATATAATCCGCTGCGCGCATGGTATCCTCATCATGCTCCACCACTATGAGCGTATTTCCCAGATTCTTAAGATTCATAAGTGCGCCAAGCAGCTTGTCGTTATCCCTCTGATGCAGTCCGATACTTGGCTCATCAAGTATATATGCCACACCTACAAGTCCTGAGCCTATCTGCGTGGCAAGCCTGATTCGCTGGGCTTCCCCGCCTGAAAGACTTGCCGTGCCGCGGGTAAGGGTGAGGTAATCAAGGCCGACCTGCTGCAAAAAGCCAACTCTCGCACGGATTTCCTTTAGTATCTGGTCTCCTATATAGTGTTGCTGCTCTGTAAGCTCTATATCAGCAAGGAACTTCACAAGCTCCTTCACAGACATGGAGGTCATCTCATATATGTTCTTGTCCGCAACCGTAACGGCAAGTGACGACGGCTTAAGTCTCTGCCCCTTACAGCTCGTACACGGAGTAATGCGCATAAACTGCTCATACTCTGCCTTTGCCGTATCAGAAAAGGTCTCCTTGTATCGGCGCTCAACATTGTCCACAAGGCCGTTCCATACAAGGTCATAGACGCCTTCGCCTCTCTGACCCTTGTATCTGACCTTGAGCACTCTGCCGTCTCCACCGTAAAAAAGCAGTTTTTTCATATCTGCAGATAAATCATCAATCGGTGTGTCGAGAGGAAGCCCATAGCCCTCATGCAGCGCACGAAGTGTCGCATAGGTATAGCTCTTTGGGTCTGTACATGACTGCCAGCCCATCACTTGTATGGCGCCCTCAGATATGGAAAGCGATGAGTCAGGCACCATAAGCTGCGGGTCAAACTCCATCTTGTAGCCGAGTCCGTAGCAGGTCGGACATGCTCCGAACGGATTGTTGAAGGAGAAGCTTCTCGGCTCAACCTCATCTATGCTTATGCCACAGTCAGGGCACGCAAAGTTCTGGGAAAAGGTCATCTGTTCGCCATCCACAATATCAACTATGGCATTGCCCTCTGTCAGTTCAAATACATTTTCAAGTGAATCAGTAAGCCTCTTTTCTATGCCCGGCTTTACAACCAAACGGTCTACAACAATATCAATATTGTGCTTTATATTTTTCTCCATTGGGATATCCTCGGAGAGCTCATACATGCTGCCATCTACAATCACACGCACATATCCGCTCTTTTTGGCTCTCTCGAACAGCTTCTGGTGCTCACCCTTGCGGCCTCTGACCACCGGTGCAAGAAGCTGGATACGGGTGCGCTCAGGCAGTGCCATAACAGTATCCACCATCTGGTCTATAGTCTGCTTTGTAATGGCACGCCCGCACTTCGGACAGTGTGGTATTCCAATTCTGGCATAAAGCAGTCTGAAGTAATCATATATCTCCGTGACCGTTCCGACAGTTGAACGCGGGTTCTTGTTGGTGGATTTCTGGTCAATGGAAATGGCAGGCGGAAGTCCCTCTATAGACTCCACATTCGGCTTCTCCATCTGTCCTAAAAACTGACGCGCATACGATGAAAGTGACTCCATGTACCTGCGTTGCCCCTCAGCATATATGGTATCAAATGCCAGTGATGACTTGCCGGAGCCTGAAAGCCCTGTAAAAACAACAAACTCATCTCTCGGGATGTCAAGACTGACGCACTTTAGATTGTGTTCGCTGGCACCTCGTATTTTGATGTATTTTCTTTCTTTTTTTGCCATAATTTGTGTTCCTCCAAATTGCTTCCGGATGTTATAAGCTTTTATTTTACGTCTCTCAATGTGTTTTTAAGCATAATAAGCTTATCCCTGTACTCAGCAGCCGCCTCGAAATTGAGCTCTGCTGCCGCTTTTTTCATCTTCTTCTCTATATCTGCAATATGCTTCTCAAGCTCTTTTTTGCTCATTGACTCCGGATCTTTGTCAAGAGCATTCTCATCGGCCGCTACCTTCTTTGAGATAGCTATGAGATCACGCACGGATTTCTGTATAGTCTGTGGCGTGATGCCGTGAGCCTCATTGTACTCTTCCTGTACCTTTCTACGACGCTTTGTCTCGTCAATTGCGACACGCATGGAGTCTGTAATCTTGTCAGCGTACATGATAACATGGCCCTCACTGTTACGTGCGGCACGTCCTATCGTCTGTATAAGTGATGTCTCTGAACGAAGGAAGCCTTCCTTATCCGCATCGAGTATGGCAACAAGTGTAATCTCCGGGATATCAAGGCCCTCCCTGAGCAGATTGATGCCGACGAGCACGTCAAATACGTCAAGACGCAGGTCACGTATTATCTCCGCTCTCTCAAGTGTATCTATATCTGAATGCAGGTACTTTACCCTGATGCCAAGCTCTGCCATATAGTTTGTGAGATCCTCAGCCATACGCTTTGTGAGTGTGGTGATAAGCACCTTGTGATGGTTTGCAGTCTCCTTATTGACCTCTGACACAAGGTCATCAATCTGTCCCTCAACAGGGCGCACTGATATCTCAGGATCCAAAAGTCCTGTCGGTCTGATAATCTGCTCCGCACGAAGCAGCTCATGCTCATTCTCATACTTATTCGGAGTGGCTGAGACAAAGAGCATCTGGTCTATTTTACCCTCGAACTCCTCGAAATTGAGAGGTCTGTTGTCAAGGGCCGAGGGCAGTCTGAAGCCATAGTCAACAAGAGTGGTCTTTCTTGAGCGGTCACCCGCATACATACCGCCTATCTGCGGAATCGTGATATGTGACTCATCCACGATTATGAGAAAATCATCCGGGAAGAAATCTATGAGTGTCATAGGAGGCTCCCCCGGCTTTGCAAAGTTCAGATGCCTCGTATAGTTCTCAATTCCTGAGCAGAAGCCTGTCTCCCTCATCATCTCTATGTCAAAATTGGTCCTCTCTGCTATTCGCTGAGCCTCTATGAGCTTGTCCTCGCCTTTAAAATACTTCACACGCTCATCAAGCTCTTTCTCTATATTGAGGCAGGCCTCATTTATCTTCTCCTGCGAAACTACATAGTGGGATGCAGGGAAAATCATCGTATGCTCAAGCGAGCACTTTACCTCGCCGGTCAGCACATCAACCTCCACTATCCGATCTATCTCATCACCGAAAAACTCAACCCTGATTGCCGTATCATCGGCATTTGCCGGAAATATATCAAGCACATCACCATGCACTCTGAAGGTGCCTCGGTGAAAATCCATATCATTCCTGGTGTACTGTAAATCTATGAGAGCCCTCGCGAGATCATCCCTGTCCCTCTCCTGCCCCGGGCGCAGCGAAATACTCATGCCTGTCCACTCATCAGGACTTCCAAGTCCGTATATGCAGGAAACCGATGCCACGACAATGACGTCCTTTCGCTCCGTGAGTGCTGCCGTGGCTGAAAGCCTGAGCTTATCTATCTCATCATTTACAGAGGAATCCTTGGCTATGTACGTATCAGACTGCGGCACATAGGCCTCAGGCTGGTAATAGTCGTAGTAGGAGACAAAGTACTCTACTGCATTTTCGGGGAAAAACTCCTTCATCTCACCATAGAGCTGCCCCGCCAGTGTCTTATTGTGCGATATGATAAGTGTAGGCTTATTGAGCTGCTGTATGACATTAGCCATGGTAAAGGTCTTGCCGGAGCCTGTAACTCCAAGTAAGGTCTCAAACTGGTTGCCCTCCTTAAAGCCCTTTACAAGCTGCTCTATCGCCTGCGGCTGGTCACCGGTCGGCTTGTATTTTGAATGCAGTTTAAATTCCATAACGCACGCTTCCTCCAAAAAAATCTTAAATACTGCTTTTGTAAAATTATAAAAAGACAAAGTCAATCATTTATAGTATGCACTTACGCGCTTTATTTTACTACAAAAAATCGACTTTGTCCACAATTTTAGAACATTCGTTCTTGTTCATTTATTTTATGTTACTGTTCACACCTAACAGTGTGACCTGCAACGATTACAGCCATTTAAAATTTACTTCACACGTCCACAGCACTGCTTATATTTCTTGCCACTGCCACATGGACATGGGTCATTCGGATATACCTTGGCTGATGCGCGGCGCTTTGGTGCATTCTGTGCTGACTCATCCTTGTTTGTGCCCGAAATCTTTGCAACCTGCTCTCGCTCAACCTTCTGCTCAACCTGTACATGATACAGCAGTCTGACAGTATCCTCCTGGATAGCTGAAATCATGTCGTCAAACATATCAAAGCCTGCCATCTTGTACTCTACGATTGGATCTTTCTGTCCATAAGCCTGTAAGCCGATTCCCTGACGAAGCTGTGCCATATCATCGATGTGATCCATCCACTTTCTGTCGATTACACGAAGAAGCACGACACGCTCAATCTCTCTGAACTGCTCAGGCTCAGGGAATTCTGTCTCCTTCTGCTCATAAAGCATGACGGCCTTTTCCTTTAAGTACTGCTTAAGCTGCTTTGCATTCTTGATTGACTCAATATCCTCTTTTGTAATCGGATCAAGAGGAATGACCGGAAGCACAAGCTCGTTGAGCTCTACAAGATCCCAGTCAGCTCTGTCAATTTCCTCGGAAATACATCTGTCAACAGACTTCTCAACCTGCTCCTGAACCATCTTAAGGATAGCATCACGCATGTTGTCACCGTTAAGCACCTTCATACGCTCGCTGTAGATAATCTCTCTCTGGTCATTGTCCACCTGGTCATACTCGAGAAGATTTTTACGAATACCAAAGTTGTTGGCCTCGATTTTCTCCTGAGCCTTCTCGATAGCAGATGTGAGCATCTTATGCTGGATCTGCTCGCCCTCCGGTACTCCGAGCGCATTGAAAACGCCCATCAGACGCTCTGAACCGAAAAGTCTCATGAGGTCGTCCTCAAGTGAGATGAAGAACTGTGACTCACCCGGATCTCCCTGACGTCCTGCACGTCCACGGAGCTGATTGTCTATACGTCTTGACTCATGGCGTTCTGTACCGATAATCTTAAGACCTCCGGCAGCCTTTGCCTCATCGTCAAGCTTAATATCGGTACCACGGCCTGCCATGTTGGTTGCTATTGTAACTGCACCGTGCTGTCCTGCAAGTGCAACAATCTCTGCCTCTTTCTCATGGAACTTGGCATTTAATACTGTATGAGGGATTCCCTCTCTCTTGAGCATGCCGCTCAAAAGCTCTGATGTCTCGATGGTGATTGTACCTACAAGAACAGGCTGTCCCTTTTCATGTGCCTCTTTAACCGCATCCACAACTGCCTTGAACTTTTCCTTTTTGGTAGCGTATACAGCATCCTGTAAATCAATACGTGCTACCGGCTTATTTGTAGGTATCTCGACAACATCCATGCCATAGATATCACGGAACTCTTTTTCCTCTGTGAGAGCTGTACCTGTCATACCAGCCTTCTTGTCAAACTTGTTGAAGAAGTTCTGGAATGTGATTGTGGCAAGCGTCTTGCTCTCTCTCTTAACCTTTACATGCTCCTTTGCCTCGATAGCCTGATGCAGTCCGTCCGAATAACGACGCCCCGGCATGATACGTCCGGTAAACTCATCTACAATAAGTACCTCATCATCCTTTACCACATAGTCCTGATCTTTGAACATGAGGTTGTGCGCACGAAGCGCAAGTATGATATTGTGCTGGATTTCAAGATTCTCCGGATCTGCAAGGTTCTCGATATGGAAGAACTGTTCTACCTTTTTCACACCATCCTGTGTAAGGTTTACAACCTTGTCCTTCTCATTTACGATGAAATCACCGGTCTCGTCCTGGACAATGCCCATGATGGCATCCATCTTTGAATACTCAGGAACATCCTCACCTCGCTTCATCTGTGTAGCCAGGATATCGCATGCCTCGTAAAGTCTTGTCGACTTGCCACTCTGTCCTGAAATGATAAGAGGTGTACGTGCCTCATCGATAAGCACTGAATCGACCTCATCGATGATAGCATAGTGGAGACCTCTCTGAACAAGCTGTTCCTTGTAGATAACCATATTGTCACGCAGGTAATCAAATCCAAGCTCATTGTTTGTGATATATGTAATATCACAGCCATAAGCCTCCCTGCGCTCGTCATTGTCCATACCGCCAAGTACCACGCCGACCTTAAGTCCTAAGAACTCATGAACCTGTCCCATCCACTCAGCATCACGCTTTGCAAGGTAATCATTGACTGTGACAATACACACACCCTTGCCCTCAAGTGCATTGAGGTATGCAGGAAGTGTAGAAACAAGTGTCTTACCTTCACCGGTTCGCATCTCTGCAATACGTCCCTGATGCAAAATAATACCACCGATTATCTGTACTCTATAATGTTCCATGCCAAGCACACGCTTAGCAGCCTCTCTTACTGTAGCAAATGCCTCCGGAAGAATATCATCAAGTGTTGCTCCGTCCTCCAGACGCTTTTTAAACTCCCTTGTCTTATCCTTTAATTCTTCATCGGAAAGCTTTCCCATTGCTTCCTTATATGACTCAACCTTGTCAGCAATCGGGTAAATTCTCTTAAGCTCTCTCTCGCTGTGAGAACCAAAGATTTTTGATAATGCGCTCATATTTTTCTCCTATAACTTCAAATTGTCCTTGTACAGGCTCACAATAGTGTTATTGTAACACTTTGAGGATGATTGCACAACCTAAAGGGATGAATGTTTTGTAAACATTTTATAAAAATATTTGTGGGAGTGCCGAGCTTTAATGGGGAGACTTCGCGCATGGGAGGCTGTGAGGTACGGGGAGCACACAGTATATTCCTCATAAAAAATATGAAGTCAGCCACGGCTTTTTGCCTGGACAGGCTGTGTTTTAGTGATAGTGCTTCATGCTATTTGAGTTTATGGAACGCCGTGGCAGTTCATATTTTTTATTCTGAACACACTGTGTACTTCCCGGATCCACTTTGTTGTGCGCGAAGCATGGCAGAATTATTTTTTTAATTCAAAAGCTCTCCTTATGGGAGAGCTTTTGGCGCTACATGTTTGCATGTATTTATTATGTTTTTAATGTTATATAGCTTTTAAATACATATATCACTATATAAGGTTTACATATGGAATTTCCTATTTTATTATTTCTGGGCTTCATATGCTTCGCGGCATGCTTTTGCAAGCTGGTCACCGCAGGATGTATTCTTAAATCCACATTTAATTCCACCGATTTTTTCCTCTACCTGGGCTACTGTGAGTCCTTCAACGAGCTTTGGGATAGCCTTAAGATTTCCGTTACAGCCCCCTGTAAACTTTACGTTATGTACTACATCGCCATCGAGGTCAAGCTCAATCTGTGTTGAACAGGTTCCTTTTGTTTTGTAAATATATGACATATTTTATCCTCCTGTGTTTTCATTTTTGTGTATACACGATTATAACATATATTTTTACATCTTTCCTCTATTTTTTTACATTTTCCAACTCAGTTTTTCAATTCAGAAGTTACTGTTCACAACTAACAGTGTGACCGGCAACGATTCAGATTCATAAATCTTATTTATTTACTATTTACGCCATAACGTAAGGGACGATTCGCGCGGGCACCGCGGCGGGCTGCATACACTCCGGAGTCCGAGAATAGCGAAGCTGCTTAGATACTGTCGAATTATGCACATGCTACACAGAAATGCCGAGGCATGGACGCCGAGGCAAGGAGAAATCGAGCCATGGATGGCGAGTTTCGACGTTTTCGTCATCCTATGAAAACCTACAAAGCATAATTTGCACAGTATCTTGGCTGCGCAGCGTAGCGGACACCGGAGTGTATGCAGCCCACCGCGGTGCCCGCGTGAATCGTCCCGTACTATAATCTCAATAAAGTAATATTCCCACTCTAGAGGATTACCGGCTGGATCTGACGTCCTGCCATCACTTCATTTATTGTGTCGACAACCTGTTTTCCATCGCACACGAGTGAATTCGGTTTCTTCACACAGTCATCCTGCCCAAACGGCACAAAATAAATATTTTTCATATTCATCAGCTTTCCGATATTCTTAAAGTTGATGCCGAGCGCATCATTTGTGGAAATCCCGATAACAAGCGGTCTGCCGTTTCTCAGATGAGCCTTTGCCGCGAGAAGGACCGGTGTATCCACTATGCCGTTTGCAAGCTTTGCCGCTGTGTTGCCGGTGCATGGGTAAATCACCATCACGTCAAACAGCTTTCCCGGGCCGACACGCTCTGCCTCCTGCAGTGTCCTGATGCCCTCATCCCCTGTGATTTCGGAGATAGTATGCATAAAGTCTCCCGCCTTTCCAAAGCGTGTGTTCATCATCTGTGCATTATAGGAATATACAGGTGTCACATGTGTGAAGCTATCCACAAGCCGCTTTGCAACATCCTTAGTCTTTTCAAAACTACAGAAGGAGCCTGTAATTCCCATTCCTACGGTGCAATCCGAAATAACCATAAGCCCTCCGTCATACCTTTTCTTTTCATACAGTCATAAAGTATTTTTGCACCGGTTTTCGGACAGTATATGCCCGGAAGGCCGAGCGCATGCGTACAGTTTATCTGATACCTCTTACAAGCCTCAAAATCACAGCCGCCGGGCTTAGATGCAATGTCTATAATTATTGCATCTTTTTGCAAAATCATGATTAAACTTTCATCTATAACCCTATCCGGTACTGTGTTTATGAGAAACAGTGTTTCAAAACAGGCCTTGGCAGGATCATTAAAATCCACCGTTTCATATCCCAGTTCAGCGGCCTCATGCCTTGCCTGTTTTCTCCTTGCCATCACCATGACATGGGCTCCCATAGCAGAAAAAACGCGGGCAATTGCCTTTCCGCATTTTCCAAACCCGCTCACAAGTACCTTTGAGCCGTATATACCATGTATGCTTTTTTGTATTGCTATGGACGCAGTGGCCTCGGCCGTAACAATGGCATTCTGCTCTATGACAGTTTCATCTCTCATAAAGTCACAGCCCCTGTCAACGCCGGGAAAGCACTCCGGCATCATTCCGCCCCACACTGCAATATTGTTAATTATTATATTATGTTTTAATTTTTCTATATCACTATTTATAAGCTTTAGCTTTGAAAAAGGTGTAGGAAACACAATATTCCCAACACGCTCATAATCAATCCCGCCGCTATTTCTGCAATCTGTCTGTTCTCCTCCCAGCATATCAGCGAGGTACTTTTGCCTCTGATCCGTAACATATATTATAGTGTCTTTTTGCATAATAACTTCTTCCTTTCGCTATAATATATGCGCATTTCCAGCTTATGTGAGGGTATTTTGTTTTCTCACTTAAAGCTTCCTCATAAAGCTTTTTCAAAGTTTTACCTATTCAAAAAAATACAGAGCCTGGCATATATTCCGCCAAGCTCTGTATTTTTTATAAATTCTACATTTAATTTTAAATTATCCTATTCAATTCCGGTTCCAACGGATAATCTCTCCGTAACTTATTACAGCTGTGTGACAACAAAAATATCGTAGATGGCTTTTATTGCCTTGTCAAAGTCATCATTGCTTACACCAATGATGATATTGAGCTCTGATGAACCCTGATCAATCATGCGCACATTGATATTGGCATGTGCAAGTGCAGAGAAAATCCTGCCGGCTGTACCACGGTTTGACTTCATGCCACGGCCAACAACAGCGATAAGCGCGAGGTCTGACTCGAGGTCAATGATATCAGGATGAGCAAGTCTTCTGATTGAGCTGATAACCTGCTGCTCCTTGCCCTCAAACTCTGCCTGATGTACGAATACTGTCATAGTATCGATACCTGATGGCATATGCTCTATAGAGATACCGTTCTCCTCAAACGCCTGGAGAGCCTTTCTACAGAAGCCCACCTCTGAGTTCATCTTGTCCTTGTCGATATTTACCGCAACAAAGCCCTTCTTTCCGGCGATACCTGTGATGGTATAATCAGGCTTTTGGCATGTGCTCTCAACGATGAGAGTGCCAGGTGCTTCCGGGTCGTTTGTATTTCTGATATTGATTGGGATGCCTGCCTTTCTTACAGGGAAAACAGCATCCTCGTGGAGCACTGATGCTCCCATGTATGAAAGCTCTCTGAGCTCTCTATAAGTAACAACCTTGATTGGCTGTGGATTGTCGATAATTCTAGGATCAGCTACGAGACAGCCTGAAACATCTGTCCAGTTCTCGTACATGCTGGCATGACATGCCTTTGACACGATGGAACCAGTGATATCCGAACCACCTCTTGAGAAGGTGACTACCTTTCCATCAGGTCCTGCTCCGTAAAAGCCCGGAATAACAGCCTTTTCTGTCTGCTCAAGCTTCTTTGAGAGCACCTTGTCTGTCTTTTCCGCGTCAAAATTGCCATTCTCATCAAAAAAGATGACTGTTGCCGAATCTATAAACTCATATCCGAGATAGTTTGCCATGATGATTCCGTTTAAGTACTCACCACGAGAGGCTGCATAATCTGCACCTGCCTTTGCCTTGAAATTCTCAGCGATAATCTTGAACTCCTCATCAAGTGCCAGCTTTAAATGAAGGCCATTTATGATTGAATCATATCTGTCCTTGATTTTTCTGAGCATAACCTTGAAATCCTGATCATTCTCAGCCAGATCATAGCATGCATAAAGCATATCTGTTACCTTTGTGTCTTTGGAATTTCTCTTTCCCGGTGCACTCGGCACAACATATTTTCTTGACTCATCGCTTCTTATGATGTCGCCAACCTTTGTGAACTGCTCTGCACTGGCGAGCGAGCTGCCGCCAAACTTTACTACCTTTACCATTTGTCTGTTTTTCCTCTGCTTCCTATATAAATAACTGTATTAGCCAATATTATACCGCTTTGATAAATCATTCGTCAATACTCAATGTAGTCAACATCAAGCTTCATAACATCGTGTTCTTTGTCAAATGTGATGATACCGTATGATGGCATGCAGCCCCAAAGCGGTGCACCGATGCTTCCCGGATTCATCATCGCAAGACCATTGTGCTTATCATAAAACAGCTTGTGTGTATGACCAAAGAGTGCCAGGTCTGCCCCGATTTCCTTCGCATGAAGCTCCAGATGCATATATGACAGCTTTACTCCGTATGTATGTCCATGGCACATGAGTACCTTATAGCCGTCGATATCAATAAGTCTCTCTGTATCTCCCCGTGAAAAATCACAGTTTCCCGGCACATTGACCATGGTTATATGAGGAAACTCTCTCCTAAGGGCATCCGCATCCACAACGCAGTCTCCCAGATGAAGTATCATATCAGGCTCCTCTCTTTTGACTGCCCGAATCATATTTCCCACATTACCATGTGAATCACTCAGTACCAAAACTCTCTTCATGCGCGTTTCTCCTATATCTTGTTACTATATTATATATATTATCATAAGTTTTCCGCGTGTAAAATATTTTTTTCTTTATATACGCAAAAAAGCTCCATGCCGACTTCATTGTCAGCCCGGAGCTTTTAATCTTTAATTTTAACTATGCAAGCCTCTTCCACTGCTTGCTGCACTTATAATAAGAATAGAACATACATCTTTCTGCCTGCTCGCATCTGACCGGTGCACTCTCGATATTGCACTGGCAATTTACAATAGCATCTGCTTTTCCCTTACATGAACCCTTAATCATTACATCGTCTAAAACTTCGTCTGACATTCTCTTTCTCCTCACATTTGTTTGATAGTATATTTACCTGTTACAATATTGATATATTTTATTATTTTTCTCTGTACGGGCTATGCTTTACGTACTCTTACCATCGGCTTAAATACTAACATCTTGTCCGCAACAGTTGTGATTATACTATATATTGTATTTTAAATCCATATGTCATTTCTAACAAAACAAATGATTTTTTATGTCACATTTTTCACTTGACGAATTTCATTTTCATGTTCAAGCCCAAAAATCAAGGATATCTGAGTAAAACTTTTCCAAGGTATCATCATCCGCATTAAATATCTCATGCTTTGAATCAGGATAGACCTTCTTAATGCCCTGAGGCAGCTTCGCAATAAATTCATCCTCAGCGGTATTTGAAACCAGATAATCCTTTCCCGCCTGACATAACAGCACCGGTATTTTAATTTCCTGTGCATGCTTCTTTATATATTTGGATGCCTTGCGCCCGGCCCTGCACCATCTGTAGGTGGCGCCATTTGTACGATAGCGTTCCTCCTCCACCTTGCACTTGTATATGTAGTCATAGCGCGCCTTTGACAGACAGCAGCTCGATTCAAAATCATACTCATCCGTATACTGTGTCTGGCTCGGCAGATATTTATCGTTCCAGTTAAGCACACTTGCGACAAACAGTATCGCCTCCACGGCAAAATGTGAAAAATTGCCATAAAGCATCTCTATCATAGGGCTTGAAAGTACTGCCTTTGTAAATACCTCAGGATGCTTCTCAAGATACAGGGCAGCTATCGCGCCTCCCATAGAGTGACCGTACAAGTAAAGCGGTCTGCGCCCCTCACGCTTCATCACAATCTCGCGGATAAACATATCAAGATCACTCACATAATCGTCAAAGCTGTTTACAGTGACCATGCTTATATCGGATACACTTCTGTCCGAAAAGCCATGTCCTCGATGCTCCACCATATATACTGAGTATCCGGCCTTTGCGAAATAGTAAATCATCTCATAATATTTAGGCATACACTCTGTAAATCCATGTGATATGACTATGGCAGCCTTTGCTACAGGTGTCGTCACATAGCCGTAATGTATGCGTGTGCCATCTGCACTCTTCATATAGCCATCTTCAAAATTAAGCCTGATAAAAGGCAAAACATATCTTGTTAATTCCTCATTATATTTTTCTTCTGTAATAATCATAGCATTCCTCACTTTTGGTATTTGATATTTTGTAAGTAACTATATCTCAATCCGGTCAATAAGATTCAGGTCATATTTTCTGACTATATCAAGTGCCTTTTCATAGCTTTCCACATCACATATATTGTCCACTGTATGTGCATCAAGCCCAAGTATCACTTTGTTGCCGATGTCATGCGGTATACACCAGAAGCGCTCTGTCGGATAGTGCTTTCCTGCACTGATACCAAGCATGTTTATCTCAAGCGGTATGTTAAGCTCCTTAAGTGCCTTGCACATCCTCGTCATCTCCCATTCGTAGACAGAATCAAGTCCCTGATAATTTATTAAATCAGGATGTGCTAAATAGCTGTACATGCCTGTTTTCATGCCCTCTATAACAGTATCCACATACTCGCGTATACGACTCTCATCATCTGTCGGTGTGCCTGTATACGGGCCTGTCTGCTCTGATTTCATAAAATGCTGGCCCATTATCATGTAATCACAGCCAAGCCTGTCAAACATAGCCTTCTGCTCCTTGAAAAACTCCGGTATGTACTCCGCCTCAAAGCCAACGTAAAGCTTTATGTCGGATGCATACTCCTTCCCAAGCTCCCTGATGGCATACACATACTCCGGTGCCTGCTCCATCGTCATCCGGATGCCCGAAACATAGCCATCCTTAAAGGGGCACGGCACATGGTCTGAAAAACCAAGTTCTGCAATACCCATTCTGATAGCCGCCTCTATATATTCTCGCTCGCTGCCATATGCATGCTGGCACCTATAGGTGTGCGTATGGTAGTTTGCCTTTAAAAATCCCGTCATTACTTAAAGCTCCAAAAATCTATCTCTTATTGCTGTTCAAACAGCTATTCAAATACTACAATTAAAATTGATTTTATCACTTTTTGTACTTTATTACAATCTCATATTTTTGGGACTTTTTTCTCTATGAAATATATATGCGTTATGTTATAATCCATTGATATATGATAGTCATAATAATTCTATCCACCACACAATCATAAATGAGGGGCAAAATACCTTTTGACCCTCATATCATTATATTTTTATATACGGAGGAAATAATGTTCAAAAAAGGAGTGGTTCCCTCCCAGGGACTGAGAATTATCATCGTCGGATGCGGCAAGGTAGGCCGTACTCTCGTTGAGCAGCTTGGCAAGGAGGGGCACGACATAACAATTGTCGACAAAAACAGGGAGAGGATTTCCCAGGTATCCAATATCTATGATGTAATGGGTATTGCAGGAAACGGTGCCAGCTACAAGATACTGCAGGAAGCGGGTATTGATGATGCCGACTTAATCATCGCAGTCACAGGCTCTGATGAGCTGAATCTGCTATGCTGTACCATTGCCACACAGGTCGGCAACTGTGCTGCTATAGCCAGAGTCAGAACGCCTGAATACAGCCAGGAGGCCAAATATCTGCGCGACAAGCTTGGTCTTGCACTCATTATCAACCCTGAGCTTGAGGCAGCTATTGAGATGGCTCATATTCTTCATCTGCCGTCCAGCCTTGAGGTAACAAACTTTGCTCACGGTCAGGCACAGCTCATCAAGTATGAGATTCCCGAGGGCAGCATCCTCGACGGAACAAAGCTCATGGATCTGGGCACCAGACACCATGCCAACATACTTATCGGTGCAGTCGAGAGAGATGATGAGGTCACTATCCCATCAGGTGATTTTGTGCTCCGCAAGGGCGACAAGCTGTCATTTGTCGGCGAACGCAGACATACAAAGGAATTTTTCAGCCACATCGGAGTCAATACACACAGCGTAAAAAATACACTGATTATCGGAGGCGGCAAAGCCGCATATTACCTGGCAAAGCAGCTCATATCACGTGGCATAAAGGTCAAAATAATCGAAAATAGCTTCGAGCGCTGTGAAGAACTTTCCATACTGCTTCCGGATGCTGTCATCATAAACGGTGACGGAACAGAACAGGCACTCTTAAAGGAAGAGGGCATAGAGACCTGCCAGTCATTTGTACCTCTTACCGGTATAGACGAGGAAAACATCATGCTTACGCTCTATGCGAAGCAGGTTTCCAATGCAAAGGTCATAACAAAGCTTAATCGTATAACTTTTACCAATGTCATAAACAGCCTGGACCTTGGCAGTGTAATCTCACCAAAATACATCACCTCAGAAGCCATAATTGCCTATGTCCGTGCAAAGAAAAACTCTATGAACTGCAATATAGAGACTCTCTACCACATGTACGACTCAAGAGTTGAAGCAATTGAGTTCTTTGTATCAGAAAACTCAAATGTGACAGACATACCGCTTCGAGACCTAAATCTCAAAAAGCATCTGCTCATCTGCTTCATCAACCGAAACGGCAAAATTATTATACCTACAGGTAATGACTGCATACAAAAAAATGATACTGTCATGATTATAACAACCCATACCGGCTTTACAAATCTTCAGGATATTATGGAATAGTGGGGGAATGATATGAACACTTCAGTAATTCGATATCTTTTGGGATATATTTTAAAGCTTGAAGGCTTTTTGCTGCTTCTGCCATGTATTGTTGCCGGTATTTATTATGAAAAAAGCGGCATCTACTTTTTGATTGTTGCACTCATAAGCATAGCTATCGGTTTTATTTTTTCGGCTAAAAAACCGAGGGATTTTACCTTTTACCTGAAGGAGGGCTGTGCAACAACCGCACTGGGCTGGGTCGTACTGAGTATATTCGGCTGTCTGCCGTTTTACATATCAGGAGAGATTCCAAGCTTCACAGATGCTCTTTTTGAGACCATCTCCGGCTTCACCACGACAGGAGCGAGCATCCTGCCTGAGGTAGAATCACTCTCATATTGCATGAATTTCTGGCGCTGCTTTACGCACTGGATTGGCGGTATGGGTGTGCTTGTTTTTCTTCTGGCAATCATCCCGCTTTCAGGCGGCAGCAATATCAACCTGATGCGCGCAGAAAGCCCCGGGCCTTCAGTTGGAAAGCTCGTTCCAAAGATGAAGCATACCGCCAGGCTTTTATACATAATATACTTTGGTCTTACGACTATGGAGATTATTTTCCTGCTTTTCGGGAAAATGCCTCTTTACGATGCCATCTGTACCTCTCTTGGCACAGCCGGAACAGGAGGCTTTGGTATCAAAAACGACAGCTTTTGCGGCTACAATGTTTATCTGCAGTGGGTTGTTACCATATTTATGATACTTTTCGGTGTCAATTTCAACGCTTACTACCTGCTTTTCTTCGGTCACATCCGTGACGCACTTAAGGTTGAGGAGGTCAGATACTATTTCGGCATCATAATAGCCTCCGTTGTAGTCATAAGCGTGAATATCGCGCATATGTGTACCGGTGTGTTTGACGCAGTCACAAAGGCAGCGTTTCAGGTTGGCTCAATCATCACGACAACCGGATTTTCCAGCACCGATTTCGACAGATGGCCTGAGCTTTCAAAGACACTGCTTGTGCTTTTGATGTTCATTGGTGCATGTGCCGGAAGCACCGGCGGCGGTATCAAGGTATCTCGTATTGTCATCGCTGTAAAGACAATACTTAAGGAGTTAAATGGCTACATTCACCCAAAGAGTGTGAAAAAGCTCACCTTTGAGCACAAGCCTGTAGACCATGATGTTATCAGGTCAATAAATGTTTATTTCATGACGTATGCCGTCATTTTTGTTGTTTCAATGCTGCTTGTTTCCGTTGAAAACTATGATTTCACTACCAATTTCACGGCTGTCGCAGCTACATTTAACAATATCGGACCGGGTCTTTCTCTGGTCGGTCCGACATGCAATTTCGGCTTTTTTAATAATTTCTCCAAATATATACTGATGTTTGACATGCTTGCCGGAAGACTCGAGCTGTTTCCACTGCTCATCCTCTTCCATCCGTCAATCTGGAAGGAATTATTTATTCAAGCAGATAAAAAAGTAAAAGGGAATAGAAAGGAGAAACAAAATGTTCGCATGTAAAAATTGCGGTGGAAATGTGAAGTTTGACATCAAATCAGGCCAGTTAGCCTGTGAATACTGTCATTCACTTTTCGACCCTTACGCGTACGAGGACAAAACCTCTGACGCCGAGGTCCAGAAGGACTTCGACGCAACCATTTTCACATGCCCTCAGTGCGGAGGAGAAATCCTGAGCACAGACGATACCGCAGCAGGCTTCTGCAGCTTCTGCGGTGCATCAACTGTGCTCTACAGCCGCATGCAAAAGGAGCACAAGCCGGCTTATATCATACCATTTGCAAAGAGCAAGGATGACTGTAAGCAGGCCTACATGAGCCTCATGAAAAAGGCTATTTTCGCGCCAAAGGAGCTTAAGGATCCTAAGTTTATCGACGGATTCAGAGGTATCTACATGCCTTACTGGACATATTATGTAACCCAGAAGGCTCCTATTTCACTTCCGGCGAAAAGATCCCACCGTTCAGGAGATTACATCATTACAGACCATTACAGGCTCGAGGGAGATCTCGACGCCTACTACAAGGGACTGTCCTACGATGCATCTTCATCATTTGATGACAGCATCAGCGAAAAACTTGCGCCATATGATGTGAAGAATATGAAGCGCTTTACCCCGGCATTCTTAAGTGGTTTTTACGCTGATACAGCTGATTTACCATCAACGATTTACGCAAGTGACGCAATGGATGCAGCCTGCACAAACACAGTAAGCGAAATAAGTAAAGAGCCTGCCTTTACCGGCTTGTCAGTCGACAGTGACTCTGCTGCTCTTTCGCCTTTAAGTCTTGGCACTACTGTAAAAGAAACAGATTACTCGATGTTTCCGGTATGGTTTTTGTCATACCGCAATAAGGATCGTGTAGCATATGCCACAGTAAACGGCCAGACCGGCAAGGTTGTTGCAGATCTGCCTATATCTGTCGGTAAATTCCTGCTAGGCTCACTCATTGCGGCAATTCCGGTATACATTTTATTATGTCTGCTGACGGTTCTCACTCCCGGAATGACTCTCACCATAGTCGGTGTGCTTGCGATTATCGCAAATATCTGTTACTCACAGGAGCTGACCATGATTGCTGTAAAGGAAGCCGGTACCGAGGATAAGGGCCGTATCGCAAAGGAACAGCCTGAGGCACTTGGTGCAATCAACAACCGCAGACGCCTTAAGGCTGCAAAAAAGGCCACGAAAACCATAAAGAAAAAGACAAACACATCGTTTATAGCTTACTTTATACTTTTTATATTTGTCATTCAATTTGTTCCTGCTCTGTTTGCAATCATTGCAGGTATCGGAGGCAGCTTTGGCAATGCAGACGGCAGCCTGATTTTATTTGTTATTTTGACCATCATATCATTTATTTTTTCAATCAGAGCCTTCTCAAGCTTTGACCGGATGCCCGGACACAAGGGAGTTGCCGGACTCATCTTTGGCATGGTATCCATGCTTATTGGCGATGCTGTTCTTTTGTTCCAGCCGGTGCTCGATGCATGGTACTATGGCGCAGCTTTTATCATCATCGCCTCAGTGCTTATCACACTGATTAATGTCATCCGCGCATTCAATGTGCTTACAACGCGCAAGCTGCCACAGTTTGCCACACATAAGGGAGGTGATGACCGTGCATAGAAATAATTATAAAAGTCCTTTTTTGCATTGTATAAAATGCAGGTGTTCTGCTTTGCTTACATTATTTTTGCTTGTTACAGTCCTTGTTTTGAGCAGCTCATCAAATGTATATGCCACTGAGACAGCCGCCAATTACAATCTAAGCGGCACAAACAAGTCTACCGGCTACGAGTACATCCTTGAGGACTCTGCCAATTTCATTGACGATGCCGTAAAAGGCAAGCTCATCTCACAGATGAAAAAGACAACCGAATACTGCAACATAGCTGTTGTCACCACTACCTCACATCCTTACGGAAGCACTGAAAGCTATGCAGTCAATACATTTGAAGGCTATTTCGGAACCGGTGCAAACGGTGTCATTTTTGTAATAGACAGAGATTTAAACGAGATTTATCTGGCTTGTGAGGGAAGCACGCAGAGAACCATTCCAAACTCAAAATGTAACTCCATCTGTGACAACACTTATATATATGCCACCTCAAGTCATGATTACGACTATTTCACCTGCTGTATGGAAACAATAGACCAGGTCAACACAGTCCTTGCAGGCGGACATATATCACAGCCTCTCAGATACATTTCCAGTATCTTTATCGCTCTCGCTGCCGGCATGATTTTTTGCTTTGTATATGCATTATCCCTGTCAAAGGGCCGCAAGGCTAAGAGCAACGAGCTCATGGGTGCAGCATTTACAAAGGTAGAGATTCAAAATGCACGCGCACGCTTTATGAACCAGACAAGACACTACAGTCCACAAAGCTCAGGCTCAAGTGGCGGTCACAGCGGTGGTGGAGGTCATAGTGGCGGCAGTCACAGTGGTGGCGGTCACAGTGGTGGCGGTCACCACATCTAACCTCTGATTTTGATAAATACAATACCATCATCAGCCCCGGCAAATGCCGGGGTTGTTTTATTACAAAAAAACACTAAAAAAATCTCAATTTGTGATTGTTTTTAGTACAAATATACTATATAATATTCGTAGTATTTTGAATTGTTTTTAGAGTAGACTTATTTAGTTTTGGGGCAAAAATGATTAAACGCAGATATATGAGAACACGACAATTGAAACCCGGCATGATTATTGATCAGGTCATCAAGGATCCTACCGGCCGTAACCTGGTGGTACAGGGCTCAGCTATCGATGATTATATCATCTCTTCGCTGCTTAAGCTCGGTATAATGTCAGTATACATCCGCGAGGGAAATGCTGATCCTGACGATCCGGATGCCATACTGTCTCCAAAGGCTGCCGCCATGGTCAAACAGCTGCGTACGGACGACCGTTCCAAAGTCACCTTAAGCGACAGTGTCAGGCAACGTGTATCAACCGGTGTCCAGTACATCTTCAACAACACTAACTCCGAGGAGCTAACACAGGCAACAAACCAGATTGCAGACTCGCTCATGGAGGCCATCAATGAAAACGATGCCATAGCTGTCGATATCAGTTCTCTCAAAACAAGCGATGAGTACACCTTCAAGCACAGTGTGGATGTGGCTACTATTTCAATGATTCTTGCCAAGCAGATGAAGCTGCCTGACAACGAAATCCACGACATAGGTGTATCCGGCCTGCTGCACGATATAGGCAAGACAATGATCCCCAATGAGATTCTAAACAAGCCGGGCAGGCTCACGGATGATGAGTTTAATATCATGAAAAAACATTCCGTGTACGGCTACAATATGCTAAAAGACCGAAAGGATTTAAACAACTCTATACTGATGGGAGTGCTGCAGCACCACGAACGCATTGACGGAACCGGATATCCACTCGGCTTTGATGCACCAAAAATCTGTCAGTTTGCAAAGATTTTGTCTGTCGCAGATGTCTATGATGCGCTTGTCACAAAGCGTCCGTACAAGGATGCCTTATCACAGCGTGATGCAGTTGAGATGCTTATGTCCATGACAAACCAGCTTGATATAGGTGTCATGCGTGCTTTCATGAGCAGTATGATTCTATATCCTGTTGATTCAATTGTACAGCTTAGCAATGGTGAAAAGGCAAGAGTTGTAAAAAACAGCGAGTACTACATTCTTCGACCAACTGTTGTCGGTGTCGATTCCGGCAGAGTATACAATCTGGGCAATGATTTGAAGTGCGCAAGTATTATTATACTTTAGACATAATGATTTGAGCCACCTTAAGAATAAAAAAGCTGATGCGTCATGCTTACATGCAGGCATCAGCTTTTTGTTCTAAGTGGTTTTATAGTTATTAATTGCTTGCAAAAATAAAAAGCCCTCAGCACTGTGTACTGAGAGCTTTTTGTTTTAGCAGTCCGTACGGGAATCGAACCCGTGTTTCCGCCGTGAGAGGGCGGCGTCTTAACCGCTTGACCAACGAACCGTATATTATAATACCATGGTCAATCGGATAATGCAAGCTTTTTTTGAAATTTTTTTAAAAAATTTTTATTTGTTATTTATCTGCCTTTTTCCTTCTTTACTTTCTTTATACGTTCTCTTTTAAAGCGTTCCTTCAGACTCTCTGTAAATGTCTCGAGATACCTGTTCTCCACCTTTGGATTTCTGAAGCCCTGTGCTCGGTTAAGCGCAGATTTCTTTAAAGCACCCATTGAATCGATGACGCGGTCTGCACTGGCTCTGATACGTTTTCTCTTTCTGCGCTCCTCGACTGCCTCCGCAAGCTCCTGTGACCTCTCCTGCGACCTTTCATCTGCCGCCTTCTTACGCTCTTTAACCTCTTCCACAACCTCATCCATATAGGTGTTGAAATTGTTCTGCAGATTGACTATTGTCCTACTGAAATCTGTAAGCGCTGACACGGTGATTGCAGTGTCTACAGCTAAAAAGCCCATAAGAAGCAGTGAGAAAAACTCATACCATATAGGTGACATCCAGCCTGTGATGAACTTCGTAAATGGTGCAATAAAATACACCACTATAAGTCCTGCCACCCCAAAGCCTACAGAATATGGAAAGCACACCCTGCCGTTTATATTAAGCGGCATGCTGCTGTAATCCCACCAATATGCATGAAACAGCTTCTCAAGCGCCCATGATGTGCCATATTCTAAGACAATGCTTCCCAAAAATGCCACAAGAAATATCTGCCACCATGTAAATGTCGCATCAGTATGAGCAGAAATAAGATCTGCTATCGCAGTGATCGCGACACCTCCGGCTCCGTAAATAGGACAAAGCGGCCCATAGAGGAAGCCTCTGTTTTCCCATTTTTTTGCCCTGATGGTACAGTAGATGCTCTCATATATCCAGCCCATACAGCTAAATATAATAAAATACACAAAATATCTTGATAACCACATATATAATCCTTTCTCCCCGGATAATTTATGATATACAGCAAATGACATTGATTCCCTTATGTCTGCAAATTAAAAATCACTCTCCGGATACATCTCATCTAAGTATATATCATACCATTTTGTACACTCATTTGTCCATGAGTCAGCAACTTTTTCATATTGCAGTCGCAGCTTATCGACATTTTCTTCGTTAAGCTCGCTTTCTGCTTCACATAGCTCTTCATAAACCTTTTCTGCTTCTTCAGCTGCCTTCATCACCGGCTCTGCCGCAAGTGCAAGCTTCCACTCTAGGTACGCCTCATCTGTTGAAAGCTGTCTGGTCTCATGCCTCTCCCTCTTTGGGACAGCCGCAAGTGCCTCGACCATCGCAGCATCCTTTGCCTGCATGAGTGCCGGCAGATTGCCATCCTTTGATGCCTTAAGCCTTGAAATATAATGGTCATAGCCAAACGGATAGTACATCACCTTGTCATTTTCAAAGACCAGTATGGCATCGGCCACCTGCTTTATGAAATACCTGTCATGCGATACAAAGAGCATGGTGCCGGTATATGCCTTAAATGCCGATTCTAGTGTCTCCTTCGCCGGAATATCCATGTGATTGGTCGGCTCATCGAGTATCATTAAGTTCGGACGGCCTGTCAGAAGCTCTGCGAGCACAAGCCTGGACTTCTCACCACCTGAGAGCGAGCTGATACGCTTTGAGGCATTTGCCCCTCCAAACAGATACATGCCAAGCGTCTTTCTTAAATCCTTCTCCAGAAGTGCCGGAAAAAGCTCGTGAAAATGATCTCTCACGGTCTTATCGCTGTCTATAAGTGCCGACTGCTGGTCAAAATATCCCACCAGCAGATTGCTGCCGAGCTGGCTTGTGCCCTTTATTGGTGGAATAAGTCCTGCCACAGTCTTTAGAAATGTTGATTTTCCTATGCCGTTGTCACCAATTACGGCAATCTTCTGACCACGCCTTATACGAAGCGACAGCTCAAGCAGTGCCCTGCCGTCATATCCAATTTTTAATTCCTTCGCCTCGTAAACCCATTTACCGCCCGGAAACTGTGGCTCGATATTGCCTGTAAAAATATGAGCTTCGTCTTCAACCGGCTTTTCTATCAGCTTCATGCGTGCCAGCATGGTCTTGCGTGAGCGTGCAAACGCAGCTTTTTTCGGCTTATGCTTGAATTTGTCGATAAGCTCATTATTGTGCGCAATCTCCGCCTGCTGGCGCTCGTAGGCTTTGCGCTGTATCTGCAGATTTTTAAGCTTCTGCTGCCTGTACTGTGTGTAGTTGCCGGCATATCTGTGCAATGCTCCGTTTTCAAGCTCATATACACCAGTCGCAACAGCATCAAGAAACGCCCTGTCATGGGACACAATGACAACAGCCTTGGGATAGTTAATCAGATAATCCTCCAGCCACTCCACCGTTTTCATGTCCAAATGATTAGTCGGCTCATCCAAGAGCAAAAGATCAGGCTTCTTTAAAAGCAGCTTTATCAGAGAAATCTTCGTCTGTTCTCCTCCTGAAAAGCTCCTAAAAAGCCTCGTCTTGTCACTCTTTTCAAAGCCAAAGCCTGTAAACAGCCGGTCGTACTCCATCTCGTAGTCAAACCTCTCTTTTGAAAAGGTATCTTTGTCCGGACAGCTCTCAAGAAGTATTTCCTCGATTGTCTTGTCCTGATTGGAGGAATCAACCTGACGGAGCATTCCGATTGTGATATTTCGCGAGGTTACGATTCCAAGACTATTTTTGCAGGCAGTCTCTTTGCCATGTGCTCCTGACGACATACCGCGATGGTCATCGCGGTCAAGCTGCAGCTCCCCCGCAAGAAGCCGAAGCAATGTGGTCTTTCCTGCTCCGTTTTTGCCGACAACAGCTATTTTTTCTTTTTCCTTTATATAAAAATCAACATGGGACAGAATCGTCTGACCACCTACCGAAACTGTCCCATCCTTAATCTGGTATAACATATCTAATTAATATCCTTCAAGCTGTCCAAAAGTTCGAGATCCGACTGTAAAACCCTGATATTGGACGTAACCGGCTCCTGACCCGGCTTTGTAACTGTGATTTCAATAACAGAGTCTGCCGGAATGCCGCTGCCGAATGCATACTGTAAAAAGGATACAAACTTTGGGTGGTTTGCTGTAAATGTATTTTTTGCTTTCATCATTTTCATTATGCTTGCTGGGTTCATGTATTTTCTCCAATCTTATCTATATGATATCTCTTTTGACGCACATATCTTTACGTTCGTTATATTATACCATGAGCCAATTCTATAATCTATCATTTTAGAATTATTTAATTTCTTACGATTCCTCACAATAATTAAAGCGTACACTATATCATATAGCATACGCTCTATTATTTAATCACTTACGTTATGTATTATAATCTCACAACCACTATTCTTTATCTTTAATGTATTTAATTATTATAGATGCTATAGTTGATATTATCATAAATCCAGTAGCCATCTCTATACTATACTTATATGATATTACTAATGTTATCGAATCAAGAATTAAAATAATAATGGATCTAACAGCCCTTCCTCTATGATATTCTTTAATCGCATTTTTATCATCTACGTTATACTCATAAAAATATCTATTTATGGATATTCCTATAATATTGATTCTAAAACCATGTAATATCACTTTAGTTATGCAAAAAATCCATAATAATACAAAAAACTGCTGAAGTGTTATAACTATCATTACTATCTACTTCCCATCTCTGCTACCTGTGCATTCAATACAATCATGCTCGGACTATCTCCTCTATTAGATTTATAAGATGCATTATTTATACTATATGACATTCTACCAGTAATTTTGTCATAAGTAATAGTATATCTTTTAGTAATATATGCATCGGTAAATATATTTTTACCGTTAATTACCGGCGCATATCTAACCTTTTGTGTAGAAAAACATACTTCCCCAGTTATCATATCTACAATAGCCCCTTCTACAATTACAGTTCCAAAGGCTTTTACGAATCGATAATAAATATTTTCTCATAAGTCCATCCTTCCTTTCACATGCGCTTTCAGATTATAATACATACTAAGTATAATATAATTGTGTAAAACCTAAATTAATTTCCCTACAAGAATATGTAAATTATAGATATTTTCTGTGTATCTGTCACGATTAATGTCTAAGTCGATTTAATCATCAATCATACACCGCTCTGCCATTCAACAGCCTTTAATTATTATAATGCTCTGCCTGCGCTCAAACGACATCTTATTGAAATTACCTACAATATCATTTATATGCACTGCATCGTTATTGTACTGTTCTCCTGCTTTGACAAAATTATCATAATCCGGCAGGATATTTGACTGGATATATTCTGCAAGTTCTGCTGCATTCTTTTGCTGATATACTGCATAGGTGCCACAATGTTTCCCAAATAAAAAATATGCCGTACCTCATATTTCAATATACTAAAAAACAGATGACCCACATAACATATATGTAAGCCATCTGCTCTGATGCTAAAACTAATTAAATTGTTTACTCCTTCACGCCTCCAAGTGTGACACCGGCAATAATATATTTTGATAAGAGGAGATATACAACAATAATAGGCACGATAGCTACTGTTATCATCATATATATTTTTCCCATATCGAAATTCATATAGTCCGCTCCTCGAAGTGTGGCAATCAAAATCGGTACTGTCATCTTGTTCTTTGACTGGATGATCAGGGCCGGTGTGAAGTAGTTGTTCCATGAACCTACAAATGTGAAAATTGCCTGTACTGCAATTGCAGGTTTCATGATTGGCAATACTATATGGTTGAAATTGTAAAAATATCAGATTCATGTCATAATAATAGAAAGATGATATAAATCTAATATTTTGTTGCAAAGGAGAACCTTTATGGCACTTTCAAAAGAATGGTATGACGCAGAATTTGTTGACAGCGAGAGCGAATCACTGCATCGTGCTCCAAGTATTGAATATAGTTTTTATAACGCAGTCAAAACCGGGGATATGGAATATGTAATAAAAAACTGCAAAGAAGATGCATTTATACACCTTGACGGAACAGGTGTATTGTCCAGAAATACTTTACAGAATATCAAATATCACTTTGTTGTCACAACCGCCATGATCACAAGATACTGTATTGATGGAGGACTCGAGCCTGAGCAGGCATACCGTCTGAGTGACTTCTATATACTTAAGATGGACAGCTGCTCCACCGTACGCCAGGTTGCTGACCTGCATCACGAGATGGCAAAGGATTTCACAGGTAAGATGGTGCTGCAGAAGAAATCGTCTATCCTCTCAAAGCCTGTTACCCAGTGTGTTGACTATATATACAGCAACATAAAAGAGCGTATCACAATAGCTGATCTGGCTGCATACACAGGGCTTTCCGAGAGCTATCTTTCAAGGGTATTCAAGCAGAATCTCGGTGTTTCGATAAGTGATTATATAAGGGAAAAGAAAATAGAAAAAGCGACTCACCTGCTCAAATACTCAGATAAGCCGATTATAGATATAGCCAACTACCTGTCATTTTCATCACAGAGCCACTTTATCCAGATATTCGAGGGTTTTACGGGGCTTACACCAAAGAAATATCGCGACAGGTACTACAAATCCATGTGGTAGCCTGATGCCAAAAGCCTTGTTTATAGAGCGCATTGGCATACATTACAGCCATATGTGAGAATACAGCACCATTTTCTTTTTCACCATATGCAAATCCAAACATTCTTCCAAGATCAAACTTTTCTTCCTTAAAATCAGTGTTTAGTCTGTAGCCACCGGCTTTTTGATCAAACAGATATTTGTCTGCGCTATTACAGATTGCCTTGATCTGTTCTTTTTTTGCGGTTCCACTCATGATGGCAAATACCTGTCCTGTAAGCATCATGCGTACATCTCCACTCTCACATCGTTCCACCGGTCTGCCGTTATTGTCATAATATCCGTTGAACCAGCCTCCATCCGTGCCATCTGGTATCCATTCGTTTTCGCGGATGTTTTTCATCATCCACTCAGCCTTATGCTCCAGGTTTTCGCAAATCGCAGCTATTGGGACAAGAACAGTGCCTCCGCTTGTGCAGTTCTCACATGCCTTTGCATAGCTCATGAGAAGCTCCTGCTTTTTGTCAGGGCAGTTGTAAAGTATTTCGTCATCAGCAAGCAGCAGCTTAAGCTCATCTAACACCTCAATCCTGTTTATTCCGCTTATTTTTTCCACATTTCTTAAACACTTTGCTATATCAAGCAGATTTCCGGCATATGCACATGTAAATGCAACACTTTCGCCTTTGTCCCATGCCATATCGAGCGCATCGTTCCAGTCTGCACCGTGCAGCTTCATCTCGTTGTGCTCCCCAACATCATAGAAAGCGCACAGATTTTGGATCAGAATATGCTCTAAAACCGTTCCAAAATATATCTGACCGCCTGCCGTCTTTTGTTTGTTACCATATGTAGTATTCCATGCTTCATCATGGCTTGTGCCTCTCATGGACTGGTAATCCTTAAAGTACGTCGTATGCTCAAAAAGTACATCTGTATCACCGGTCTGGTCAATATAAAGCTTTGTGGTTACAAATGGCCAAAATGCGTGATCCATCCATACACGTGTGATGTTATTTCTGTCAGCAATAAACTCGCCAGGCTCGTTTCCTATAATAGTCGCATTGGTTCCATCAATTCTCACACCGCCATAATTGTTTACAATCATTCTGCGGACATCCGAAGGTTCCATCAGTAAAAGTGCAAGACAGTCCTGCCATAGATCTCTCCAGCCTCTTCCACCTTTTCCATAATCATGATGTGGAAGGAATGAACAGCCGTATATTCTTCGTAAGATAGGTTGAAAACATATCCATTTAAGATAATTGTCCTCCTTGGCATTTCCTGTCTCAAAATCAATATTTACCTTGTCTATCCAGTGTTTCTTGACGGTGTTTAGTTCTTCTTTTACTTCAAGTACACTGCGGTACCGTCCGGTAATGGCATTTACGTCATTTTCTTTTTCCGTAAGACCTGCAAGCATGATATAGCTTACCGTCTCCAGCGGTTTTATAATACGGTTTGCAAATTTTATTGCTCCGACTGCTTCTTTTCCCTGAAATTTTTCTCCGGCCTTTGCACCTGTTTTTTCAATTCTGACTGCCTCAGGAATAAGGAAAGAGCCTCCCTCTCCTATAAACTGCTCAACGGTAGGATAGAAACTCTCAGGACTTTCTCCGTTTCCGGATGATCCATATACGAAGTAGCTTATATCATTTTTCCGGTGTCCACGCTCATCAAATGAGAGGACAGGTGTAACCTCAATGCCGTATTGTGTGGTTTCTATTCTGTGCAAAAGTGATGTCACATGCCTGTGATCCCTGATATTGTCAGCACTTCTGCCATAGATTGGGATTGCCCCGATTGGGACTATCTCCATAGCCTCATCTGTCTTGTTAGTGATCTCCACAAGCATGACTTCCATGCTTCCATCAAGTGTGACAAATGATGTCGTGTCGGTCTCTAACCCATATATCTTTGAAGCACGGTGCAGCTTCTGCCACATTAAACCTGCCTCAAGCTCACTTTCATCCTGATTACCTGTAAATCTGTCGGCCTCCTGCTGTGCAGATGATCCGCATACTGACCAGAAGCCCTTCCCAACAATCCGACACCAGAAATTTCTGGTGCCTTTATTGTTGTGAAGATTTTCTATACTAACAGGTTCCAGAAGAAAGGTATTCTGGCTTGTTTTACTGTCTCCGCCGAGAGTTGGTGTAATGCTTGATTTAAGCCCTTTTTCCCCTGCAAGTGGCAGATACAGTCCACTGTAGTTTTCGGGATTTTTGATCCTGAAGGTTCCGTATTTGTCTATAAAATCTATATTTTTCATATTTTCAATCAATCCTCTATACAATTACAAATCAAATTTTCACACATCATATACAATCCTATAGCAGTCATTATCCCACCTACGGAAAATTTACATGGTAAGCTCAATCTCTGTCCGCTCGCTAAGAAGCTCTTTTGGAATATAGTCTCCCTCAACCGCCTGTCCGTTTACAAGAAGGCTCTTGCATCCGCTCTCAACATGATCAGGATTTTTTACAACTATATGAAGATGGCATCCCCTGAAATCCTTCTCTATCTCAAATCCATCCCAGGCTTTTGGAATAGACGGAGCAATATGAAGTCCATAGAAATCAGGACGCATACCAAGTATTCCCTCTACACATCCAACCATGACTGTTGAAGCAGTTCCTGTGAGCCAGTGTACATGTGAACGTCCAAAGTTTGGACTTGCTTTTCCTTCAGTAAACTGTCCATAGCAGTACGGCTCAAGTCTTCTTATCTCCGCTCTGTCATTCTGTGCGGCAGGAGCATTTTCAATAAAATACTTAAAAGCTCTGTCTCCATGTCCTTTAAGTGCCTCAGCAAGAATTATCCAGCCCTGTGACTGTGAGAATATTCCTGCATTCTCTTTAGTTCCCGCATTGTATATCACTGCAAGTGCTCCGTCGAATGCGTGAACATGATATGGAGGATCCATAAGAATGGCGCCATACTCGGTATTGAGTCTTTCATATACCATTTCAAGAGCCTTATCAGCCTGCTCATCACTTGCAAATCCACTTATAACAGCCCAGCTCTGTGGGTTGAGCCACATATTTGCCTCAAGATCATCACGCTTTCCGATAACCTGTCCATCCCCTGTAAATCCACGGATAAATCTGTCCTCGTTCCAGCAAAGCTCCTGAATGATCTTTCCGAGTTTTTCCTGGCTCTCATCAAGATATGCGAGATATTCATCATCTTTCTTATAGGCTGCAAACTCTTTTAATATAGTCATTGCATAGTAGAACTGAAGTGCTACGAAGGTTGACTCTCCATCTGCACCAAGCCTCAGGCAGTCATTCCAGTCTGCGTAAAGTCCTGCAGGCATTCCATGTTTTCCGAGGTGGTTCATCGAAAAATCAATTGCTCTCTTTAAATGCTCGTAAACCGTTCCCTCATCCTTGTTGGCGAATGGAATGACCTCATCTATAAATGCTACATTTCCTGTCTCTGATATATATTTGTATACAGTTGGGAAAAGCCATAATGCATCATCAGCTCTGTAAGCCGGATGTCCTGTCTCCTGTACATAGGAAGCGTCGTCAGGAGTATCCTCATGTCCAGGATTGTGTGTAAACTTGACAAGCGGAAGTCCTCCACCGTTATCAACCTGTGCTGAGAGCATGAATCTGATCTTTTCAACAGCCATCTCAGGTGCAAGGTGTATAACACCCTGAATATCCTGGACTGTATCACGGTATCCGTATCCGTTTCTGAGTCCACAGTATGTAAATGATGCAGCTCTTGACCAGATAAATGTCATGAAACAGTTATATGCATTCCATGTATTGATCATTGTGTTGAACTCATCACTTGGTGTATTAATCTGGAAATGTGATAACTGTCCATGCCAGTATGCGATAAGCTCCTCAAGTTCTTTGTCGCAGACAGCTTTTGTATCCGTGTAAGAAGCAACAATCTTTCCTGCTGTCTCATTATCTATCATTCCAACTAAGAATGCTATTGTCTTTGTCTCGCCCGGTGCCAGCTCCAATACTGTTGTGATTGCTCCACAGCTATTCTCGTTGTAGTTGCCGTGGTTGTTAAGCTTTCCGCTCTCTACTCCGACAGGATTGCCATATCTGTGATATTCTCCGAGAAATTCTCCCCTGTCACCGCACCAGCTGTCAACAGGTGCTCCTGCAAGTCCGATAAATCTGTTTACCACATCCTTGTTGTCAATTTCCTTGCCATCCTCGATGCGGTCAAGATTGGCATGGATCATCTGACGCACTCTGTTCTCCACAAATACTGTCTTTGTAATATACTGTGAATACTGCAGATTCACCTGATCCTGCTCATAGTTGCTGTTGTTTGTAAACTCAGCGTAACCTGTAATATTAAGGCTTCTTGCCTTATCAGAATTATTCGTCACACTCAAATTCCACACTTCGTATGTCTTGTTCAGCGGAACGTAATATCTTACTTCTGAATGAATACCGCTGTAATCAGCCATCATCTTTGTGTATGCTGTTCCGTGATGACACTCACTCTTGTATTCATTCAAATCCTTTCCTACAGGCTGCCACGAAGCTGACCAGTAATCCTTGCTGCCGTTGTCTCTGATATAAATATATCTGCCAGGCTCATCGAACTGATTAAACACATATCTCAAAAGCCTTCCGTTTGCACCTGACTTTGCAAAGCTGTATCCACCTGCATTATTGGAAACAATTGCTCCATACTCCGGCGATCCAAGATAGTTTACCCATGGTGCCGGTGTGTCAGGTCTTGTAATAACATATTCTTTTTTTGATTCATCAAAATATCCGTATTTCATATTACTTACTCCATTCTCTACTTATTATGTGATCTACGGTTACAACTGCCTCCAACGTATATTCAGCAGTGATCCATTTTCGTAATATAATATACATTTTTGCAGCAGTGTATTATACAAAATTATTTCTTAAAATATCAGATTCATGACATAACTAAACTTATCTCACAATATAAGTGTAACTTCCTTTACCGGGACGTTTAACATCTTCATCGTAGCTATCCTTCCGGTATACACGGACATAATCGATCACATATGGATTATTCTCAAAACTTGTCTCATCGTTTGGATTTCCAACCCAGCTTCCACCAACAGCAAGATTTAAGATAATGTAAATGCAGGAAGGTATCCCTGTCCCTTTGGAACCTTTGCACGGCATTCAAATCGTCCATATATGAAGGTCTGCTTATTCTGTGTTGAAACTCTTCCTGATGTATAGAAAGCTGCTTCTTTTGTTGAGCCGGTATCACCATCAGTAACTTTTTTGACCGGATTTATTATTAATTTTCCATCTTTTACCTGAATGTTTTCAGCCGAGTCTACATACTCCTGCAGCTCATTATTTACCCATCCTTTTTCATGTGTCTCCACATTCCAGTCAGCACGGTTTAATGAATCACCATCAAACTCATCGCTCCACACTTTTTTGTAGCCATCATAGCTTAGTTTGCCTGTCTGCTGCACCGCATCCAACGCTCCCTCTGCAAACGTCTGTGACGGCATGGCTGATAATACTTTTTTTTCATAAAGTACCCTTTCATTTATAGTTATTTGATATCTCGCATCATGTTACTGTCCACACCTTTCAGCGTAACACGTAACCACAGCATTACTATAACGATTAAGTATCCTTAAAGTATACAAAAAAAAGCACAAAAACATCAAATTCATGACATTTTAATTTTCCTGTAATTTCCGCAATTCCCTCGGTGTCATGCCAAACTGCGCCTTAAACATCCGGCTGAACACCTTATAATTCGTAAATCCATTGTGCTCCAGTATGTCCGTGATGGAATCCTCAGTTGCCAGAAGCTCCTCATGTATGTGATTGATTCTTACCTGATTGACATACTCGAGAAATGTAACTCCCATGCATTTTTTGAACATACGGCAGAAATAATCCTGATTGAGTGAGGCTATGTCTGCCGCCTCCTTTAATGCTATTGGCTCCTGATAGTTTTTTGCCACATATCTAAGGACATCCTTAAGGCGCGCTATCTGTCTGGATTCTTTTCCCGCATTCATCTCTTTGTACGAATAATTTGTAAACAAAATATATAAGAATTCGTTCACTTTTGCCATAAGCCGAAGCTCATAGCCCTTGCCCTTTTTCCGGTATATATGTGCTATCGACTTAAGAAGAGACTTCATCTGCTCATATTTTCTGCTGCCATGCTCGGTCTCATAGCACTCTCTAAACCTTATATGTCCATAATCGTCTATGTAGCTGTCCAGATATACATACGGTATCTGCACCAGAAGCACCTTGACTCTTTCATAGCTTTGCGTGCCATGTATCTTATTTGAGTTTATGACAAAAAATTCATTTTCTTGCAATGTATATTCATTTTCACCGCAGACAACCTGCAGTGAGCCGGAAACTACATAGATTATCTCTATATGGTCATGCCAGTGCCTCGGTGAAAACTGCCTGTAGTCCTCGTATCTGTCGCAGTAGATTGGAAGATGTGGTATTGATCTGACGTTTTCGTGTGTGTATTGCTGCATAATTTTCTCCCTGACTTACTAAATCAAACTTCGTATTTAATGCTATGATACCTTTTGAACCTTTAATCATTAATTATGCTATATTAGCCTGAGCATATCCAATTGTTCCGAAGAAAACAATATTCATATTTTGAAATTCTACCTTCAAAATATACTCCTCTCACGCAAAAAGTCAATATCGACCTAAAATAATGTCAGTATCACAATTGTATATATCGCTTTTATAATTTACAATCATCTTATACGAAAAGAACAAGCTCCCAACATATTAATGTATGGGAAGCTCTTTAAATAATAAAAATATAAGAAAGGTAATCTGCTATGAACAAATGGTCACGATTCAAATTCACTCCTAATCTTCCACTTGGGGCAAATGGTGAAAGAGTTACAGGAAGCAAGGCTCACATAGAGCTTTCAAAGGAAGCAGCCAAGGAAGGCATGGTACTTCTCAAAAACGAAAACAACGTACTCCCTCTTGCAGCGGGTTCTAAGGTAGCCCTGTTTGGAAAGGGTACTTTCGACTATGTAAAGGGCGGTGGCGGAAGCGGTGATGTAACCGTTGCATATATCCGCAATCTCTACGAAGGACTTAAGCTTCAAAAAGAGAAAATAAGCATATTTGAGGAGCTGTGCGATTACTACCGCAACGACATTAAAAAGCAGTATGCAGCCGGTGCTGTACCCGGCATGACTATAGAGCCGGATGTACCGGCTGAGCTTTTAAGCAAGGCACAGGCATATACCGACACTGCTATCATCTCAATCTGCCGCTACTCCGGAGAAGGCTGGGACAGAAAGAGTGTTATTGACCCCAACAACAAAGCTCTTTGGGACTACGAACGCGAGATGACCGAGAAGTCGGCAGAGCTTTTTAAGGATGGTGATTTCTGTCTCTCCGTAAAAGAAAAGGAGATGATTGACACTGTAAAAGCCAGTTTCAAAAATGTAATCGTAATTTTAAATGTCGGTGGAATGGTTGATACATCCTGGTTTGCTTATGATAATCAGATCCAATCAGCACTGCTTGCCTTACAGGGTGGTATTGAAGGCGGGCTTGCTGCCGCTGAGCTTCTCGTAGGAGATGGCAATCCTTCCGGAAAAACTGTCGATACATTTGCCAAATCACTCGACGACTATCCGTCTACTTACAATTTCCACGAGTCAAGAGACTATGTGGACTATACCGATGATATATATGTCGGATACCGCTATTTCGAGACAATTCCGGGAGCTGCCGAGAAGGTTGTATACCCATTTGGCTATGGACTCTCATACACCACATTTGATGTGGAGACTGTTTCTGCCGGCGTTGTGAATTCCAACTGTACGTCTGAGGCCAATAAGCTTTATGCAAAAGTCCGTGTGACAAATACAGGTAAATTCTCCGGAAAAGAGGTTGTTCAGGTATACATTGCTAAACCACAAGGAAAGCTTGGCAAGCCTGCAAAGGAGCTCGCAGCCTTTGAAAAGACAAGAGAACTGCAGCCGGGTGAATCACAGCTTATGATCCTTACATGGGAAATAAACGATATGGCATCATATGATGACCTTGGAAAGGTTAAAAAATCTGCATATGTACTTGAAGCCGGTTCATATGATATATACGTTGGAACGAGCGTCCGTGACGTGACAAAAGCTGATTACTCATATATATTAAATCATGATGTAATTACTGAGCAGCTTTCAGCAAAGCTGGTTCCTACAAGTCTGCCAAAGAGAATGCTCGCTGACGGAAGCTATGAAGCTCTGCCTCAAAGTGAGCCTGTTGACACCGACTACTCAGCTATTGGCAACATTGCCCCTTCCCTGACAGAGGGTGTTGCTCCCGGTCAGAGAGCCATCCCATACTTCCGCTTTGCCGATGGCATGGCTAAAAACGGCAGTCACGACATCATGGATGTTGTGGAAGGACGTATCACGCTTGATGAATTTGTATCAGAGCTTTCCATCGATGATCTCATTCATCTGCTCGGCGGACAGCCAAATACCGGTGTTGCAAATACCTTCGGTATCGGAAATATGCCTGAATACGGTATTCCTTCTGTCATGACAGCAGATGGTCCTGCAGGAGTGCGCATAGCACCTGAGGTCGGTATATGCACCACTGCGTTTCCATGCTCCACACTGCTCGCATGCACATGGAACCCTGATGTTTTAGAGGCTGTAGGACGCGCCGGCGGTGAAGAATTAAAGGAAAACAATCTTGCACTGTGGCTCACCCCTGCCATCTGTATTCACAGAAGTCCTCTCTGCGGACGTAACTTCGAGTACTACTCAGAGGATCCATTCGTCACAGGAAAGCTCGCAGGTGCCATGGTACGCGGAATCCAGTCAAACAATGTCGGTGCCACAGTCAAGCACTTTGCCTTGAACAACAAGGAAACCAACCGCAAAAACAGCGATTCACGCGTTTCAGAAAGAGCTGCCAGAGAAATCTATCTGAAGGCATTTGAGATGATTGTAAAGGATGAAAATCCATGGGCTATTATGTCCTCTTACAATATGATAAACGGCTACAGAGCCTCTGAAAGCGAGGATCTTTTGACAGGAATACTGCGTGATGAATGGGGCTATGAAGGAATGGTCACAAGCGACTGGTGGACCTGTGGCGAGCATTACAAGGAGACAAAAGCCGGAAATGACCTTAAGATGGGAAATGGATATCCTGATCGTGTAAAGAAGGCTTATGATAAGGGTGCCATCTCTCGTAGTGAGATGGAGACCTCTGTAAAGCGTATATTAGGATTAATATTAAAGCTTGATTAAATTTTACTCTGCTTTATGCAAACCTACCCGGTTCATAATACCCGATACTTATTATACAAAAACAAAAACGGACATGCAAAACTGCATGTCCGTTTTTGTTTTTGTATTTGTATATCTTCAATCATTAATTCTGTATTTTAGCATATTCCTCAATTTTACATACATGCTCTTTTGTTTTTTCATCATAGTTGATTGCCACAAGCAGGACGTTTCCCGTATATTGCAATAACGAATTCGGATACTGTCTCTCACGAATCTGCTGCATGGCTGTATCCGCATTCTTATTCCATTTCAGCTCCACAACAAGCGCCGGATAATCATTTATATACTCAGGCTTCGGAATATAAACAAAATCAGCAAAGCCACGCCCTGTCGGTAACTCCCTGACCGGCTTAAAATAATAGTTCATTGTTCCAAGATAAGCAATGGCCAACACACTGCTAAGGGAGTTCTCGTCATTATATTGAATCACCGAGGTATACTCCATATGAATCTGCTCAATTTTTGCTGCCACAGTATTTACATCTTTGTTTATTGTTGCATTAAACAAATCTATTGACTGTCTCTCAAACTGCATGATTTCATCCCATTTGTTTTCCTCAACCGCATCCATAAGCTCATTGCGAAGCTCTTCATTCGGAATATATGCCATCTGATTTTTCTGATTAAAAGCCAGATATCCAAGATGTATAAGCAATGTCAGCACATCATCTTTGTTTTTAAATGATACCATATCATTCTGAAACGTGGTTGTTCTAACTTTTATCTCATTTCCTGAAATCATTGAAATAATAGCGGCTCTTAATCCATCAAAATCCATGTCAATAAGCGGAATCAGAGATTCATATGTGCCGGTCTGTGACCAATAGCTTTGGAAGCTGCCTCTCATCATCACGCTCACTACCGCTTTTGGATTATACACATGTTTACCCGAAAGCATATAGCCATCATACCAATTTTTTACTGCTTCATAATCCCTGTCATACTTTTTGCATAACTGCTTAACCTCATCATCTGTAAAGCCAATATATGATGCAAGCGCTCCTGCATCAAGCATTGTGAACTCTTCAAAATTGTTAAGTGCTGACTGAGTTTTTAGCTTTTTAATAGGAAGTATGCCGGTAAGATAAGCTAACGCAATATACTTTGTCGGCTCTGTCCCTTTAAACATTCCCATAAGGAAATTAATATATTCCTCCTGCAGTTCCTTATTATTAGCCTCATCTCTTATCAACACATCCCACTCATCTATTATTATAACAAACGTATTTCCTGTGGCTGCGTTTATATAAGACATGGCTCCATAGGCTGTTTTAACAGTGTCCGGTATCACATCACCATATGCTATTATAAGCTCATCAAGAATACCGTTATTGATGTATTTCACGGTGTTTTGCACTTCGCCCGCATCCATCATGCACCACTGGACATCAATATGAATAACATCATATTTATTAAGGTTTGTCTCAAAGGAATCAAGCCTGCCTACCTTTAGAGCGGAAAACATATCAAAGGAATCACATCCTCTGCTATAATAAGCAGCAAGCATATTCGCCGTGATGGACTTTCCAAAGCGCCTCGGTCTGCTATTGCATATGCATGCCATATCAGAACCTATAACCTTATTGGTGTATGCCAAAAGCATGGTTTTATCCACATATATTTCCGATTTCAATGCCTTTTGAAAAGCTTTATTTCCCGGATTTAAAAATCTTCCCATGAATTTTCCTACCTTAAATGAAATAATTTAACAACCTATACTACATATTAAGTATAGCAGTTTTTAATCAACTTCACCATATCAACTTTGAATTATATACAATTTAAACTATTACTTTCCATAAATATTGTACTCAGGCTCATCCACGCCATCTGTTCCGGCATAGTATGACAGCTCCACCTCGTTGAGTCCTTTTTTCTTGTCAAGAATCACATTGTACTGGGATGAATATATAACATCTCCATTTTTATTAAATCTGTATTCAATATTCACTCCATCTTTGCCTTTTAATGCCTTTCTTGGAATCTTTGCAAGGAAGATACGCTCACTGTCGGAAATCTTCTTCACCTCGACTGCATCCACCCATTTGAAAAATACTGGTGCTGCCACTCTTGTATCATCCATGCTATAACTGTCGTAATCATAGTAGGCTGTGTCATTATCTTCTGTATCATTTAACACATGATAGCCCATCTGTATGCTGTCCACGCCATCAAGACCGGTATCATTGTTGTTATAGCTGCCCGAATCGTAAGGCGAATATACATATAAAAGGATAAGCTGTGAGCTCTTTACCTCATCTATGCTATCTCTGAATAAATGTGCAGCCTTTATATGAGACACATTGAGCTGTCTTAAGCTGTCATTTGTCTCACCTGCCAGCTGTCTTGCATACATGGTGACCATACCCTTATTTTCCATAAAGTCCGCATCTGCCGCAAGCGCCGGAGATGCATCCGTGGAAAGTGACATCAGATATTTGTAGTCTGTATCCTCCATACATACTGTATTGTACCTTGCAACCAGATAATCAGGCCTTGCAAATGCAAGCACAAGATAACATACCCCGATTACTATTATTCCGTACCGAAATAGCGAAAAAGCAGGCCTACATATAGATAAAATCACTCCGAGCATAAATAGTGCTATCACTCCAAGTGCCCAGAACACACAAAGCCTGGTGGCTGTCAGCCCGTACTCTGACACATACAGTCCCATACGGTATGTACTTGATGCAATCATGATATATGTGCATAAAGTTATTAAAATTAAAAACGCATTTAATATTTTATTCTTTCTGAACAATTCACTTCCAAGCAATACGATAATTACATTAAGTATACACACGAAAAGCAGCTGGAAAAAGCCTTCTCTCGCATACCTGGCGTAGGTATAGCCACTTGGAAGCTGCATAAGTCCCCCGAACAGATACACAATCTGTATAAAACAAAAAAATACATATACCACTGATATAGTTGCAGCTACAGTGATACCGATTGCAGCCGGAAATGCCGGAGTCTCAACCGGTGCATCCGATATACGTTTCTTGCTCAGATACTTTATACCACAGTACGATGAGAAAAGCGCAAATACAAAAAGAAATACAACCTTGCTCACTGTAAAGAAATTGATATCAGCAAATATTTTCTTTATTACTGAGGCAAAAACCGCATCCGCAGAGCACAGCAACACCACTATCAGCACAACCAGAGGAAAGGCAATTGCTATTCCGATAAACACATAAAGCATTCTGTGTTTTTTCACATGCCGCTCTCCGGCAGTTGCATTTGCACTGTCACCGACCATACTGTCACTGCCCATATTGTCACTATCCATGCGCTCATTTCTCATATAGTCGGCAATATCCATAAACGGCTCAGCTATACACCCAATCGCTCCAAACACCGCCTGAAATGCCGCAGTGATATACTTTATGAGCCCCCATTGTCTGTCATTGCAGAAATTGTGAAGCAGCATAAAAACAAGAAACACAAGTATCCAGCAAAAATTAAATCCTTGTATAATTTTATTACCGGTCAAGCCTGACGAAAGGCCTGTGAGTATCATCATCACACTGTACCATATGGTGAGTGGCTTTGCCTCTATATGAAGTATCTTCATACAATACAGGCTGTATACTCCTGTGACGATTGCAAACAACGTAACAAGTATTCCACCTGTATTCTCATACAGGAAAATGGTGTACAGCAGCGCATATATTATCGTAGGTATACATAGCCTGCCAAAGAAATCCGCGTTTCTCCTGCTTTGCTCACGCCGTCTTTGCTCCGCTTCCTGCTGCATCTTCTGCAGTTCGATACCCGACATCCCCATATGTGGCTGTGAAGTCTGTGGCGTGTTCTGTGAAAACTGTTGGGGATTCATGCCCCCGATATTATTATTGTCCATAGCTACCTCCTTACTATCTATGTAGTTATTTTCTCATATTTTTCACTTACCGGCAAGCTAATTGTACTATACTGTTTTTAGTTTTGCAATAACTTTTTATCGTATCTCGATAATTTAGTTGTAATCGTTATAAATATCACATTAAAAATGAGGAAATAGTAACCTGAGACGCGTAAAAAAAGTTGTTTGAAAATGTTAAGGATTACTGATAAATCGAGTAGGAGGCGGTGACTAACCGCCGTCCTCTCACAGCACCGTACGTACCGTTCGGTATACGGCGCTTTCAATAGTTAACGTGCACAGACTGATAGGCTGTGGCTAAATCATAAAAGCCACTGTTTATCAGTC